>ERZ1292629.2616-Hain-H43-01um-R1-2616-length-14816-cov-5_pt1 | contig 14816 bp, 8 predicted proteins | sample MGYA00564399_ERZ1292629 | MGnify/ENA primary metagenome ERZ1292629 (study PRJEB36523, sample SAMEA6512636) | groundwater metagenome | collected 2019-01-08 | study: AquaDiva: Metagenomics assemblies of 32 groundwater samples
AAAGATTTGGACCAAAGTTTTTCTTTACTCCTGTGAAATAGTCGTTTGAAATTAAATAGATAATATTTGATAAGGATATTAAAATAACTAATAAAAGAGTGGTTAAATATACTCTTTTATTTTTAGAAATATAATCTAACATTATTGAAACAATTAATATTGAAGGAATAAAAAGTGACATTAAGTATGCATCGGATGGTGTCTTACTTACAAAAATTCCTCCTACTAAAGATACAAGGATAATAAAAATTAGAAATAGTATTTTATTTTCTTCTTTTGTAATTTTCTCCTTTAATAATTTATATATAACAAATACAACTGATGATAAGGATATGATTAAAGAAATTATCCCACTTTGCATAAATAACAACTTTTTTACAAATTCATAAAAATAATCAAGAATTAAAATATATTCATTAAAATTCGTAGAGCTTCCTGAAAAAATTTTTGTAAAAAATGAGGCTCCTTTATATAAAATCCATCCAGTAAAAACTATTGTTTGAGGAAAACCATTATTTAAATCAAAAATTAAAATTGGCAACATAGGAATAAAAAGAGCTATTAATGATAACAATAATGTTTTCTTATTTAAAATATTTTTAAACCAATCTGTTTTTTTAACAAATCCATAGATTAAGATTAATATAAAAAGCATTGCTAGAATTGATGCTTGAAGTTCAAGGTTGTATAAAATAGCGAGAGAAAAAATTGATAAAGAAAGAAAGTTTTTTTTACCTTTAATAAGATTAATTAAGGAGTAAATAAATAACAATATAAAAAGTGGTATAAGACTTGTGTGATATGACATTCTAGCACTAAGAATTACTACAGGAGAAAATGCATAAATAAAAGTTGAGAGCATTGCAACTCTTTGGGAAAAAAGATTTGATATCAACTTATAAATTAAAACAACAACGAATCCATCAACTAAAGCTGTGAGAACAAATGGAATAGTTGGGTTAAAATTAAATAACTTAAATAAAAACATTAGTATATAAGTCCAAAGTGCCCCTTGGTGAAGCCATAAATGACTTGAAGTTATACCAACTAACGGTATTTCATTTGCAAGTAATGCGTTCTTTGCAGAAATAAAAAACCAACCTTGATCACCAATAAATGGAACGAGTGAATCTACTTTAAAAACTCTTACAAAAAAGGCTAGTAATATAATTAGTGATAAAAATATGAAGTGTTTATTAATTGATAAAAAAGATTCTACAAGAAGAGCTTTAACTAAACCAAAATGTTTTTTAAAATAATAAAACCTACTAGTTTTAAAAATACTATCTTTGTTTTTTAATAATCTAGTACTCGTACCCCACTTATGAATTAATCTTGAGGTTGGGTCTATAAATATCTTATATCCTTGTTCCCTAACTCTTTTGCATAAATCAAACTCTTCAAAGTATAAAAAGAATCGTTCATCAAATCCGCCTACATTATCAAAAACTTCTTTTTTTATTATTAATGCTGTTCCTGGAACATTATCTACTTGTTTTAACTTATCTATTTTCCAGTTATTTACCCAATAATTCTTTGAAATAGGATTATTAGGAAATAATTTATCTAAAAATGAATATTTAATTAAAGCTCTTAACGGAGTTAATTCTCTGGTTCCCTGCTCCATAATTTTATTATTAGTGCTATAAAGAAGTGGTGCTACTATACCAATTTGATCATTCTTGCTAATTTTGTTAATTAATGAAGAAATAATATCTGATTTAAAAACTACATCTGGATTTAAAACAAAAAGGTATTTTCCATTTGCATATTTTGCACCCAAATTCATACCTGCACCATATCCTAAATTTTTTGAAGCTAAGATATATTTTAAATTTTGATATTTTTTTGCATTTAATAAAGCTTGTACATTATTATCTTCGCTATTATCAACAACAATTACTTCAAATATTATCTTTGTATTTTGTTTATATAAGCTATCTAAGCATTCAAATAAATCTGTTTCATTTTTATAATGAACTATAATAATTGATAATTTAATCCTATTATCCATTTTATTTATCTTTATTTACGAAATTTATTAAAATTTTTTCAAGCTGTTTTGTCTGCTTATCCCAAGTCCATTGTTCTTCAATCCATTTCCTTCCGTTCTTTCCCATCTCCTCAACTTTATCTAAATTATTAAGAAGATATATTATTTTGTTGGCTATTTCTTGAGGATCAAAATCAGTTAGAAAACCTGTAATATTGTCTTTAATCGTTTCCCTATATCCGGCAACATTCAAAGCTATTACTGGCACACCACATGCCATTGATTCAAGTGGAACAAGTCCAAATGTATCAAATCTACTTAATGATAGAGTAACTAATGATTGGTTATATATATCAACTAGTTCTTCATCTGTTAATCTCTCTGAATTATTTTTCTTCCAGGATACAATTTTAAAAGAAGGTCTTATATTTTTTGGTATAAGACTCATCGCTTTTTCAGCTAAATCATAACCATATATATATTGTTTTTCTGCTACAAAAAATACTTGTTTCTTTTTTTTAATTTTTTTAGGTTTAAACTTTTTTTCATCTACCCCTAAATAGGAAATTTGAGGATATAAATCATAGGCTGCTATTATTCTTTCTCTACCAAACAATGAAAGAGCAAGGATGTGTTTAGCAAATAAAGTATTCTTTCTATCAATATTTTTTCTTATCCATCTATTAATATTTTCATATATAACGTTTAATATACTCACTTTTTCTTTAAATCTTAATGAGTACTCATAAGCATTTCTTAATGGCTCTAAGCAAAAATATACAGATTGTGTTTTCAAATATCTAAGAAGAAATGGGGATTGTGTAGAAATATCAGTATGTACCAACACTATGTCGTATTCTTTTGTGTCTATATCTTTAGCAATTATTTTATGTATCTTTCTTAAAATATGGAATGTATAAAAATAATCATTAATTAGACGATTAAACATTTTAATTCTGGTTTTTTTTTGATTTTGTAATGGATAAAAATATTTATTATTAGCCTCAATTCCAGGATCAAAATCGTCAATTGCCTTATCTGTTGTATAAACATCTACTACATGTCCTAAAGAACGTAAACCCTTTACGTGCTCCTTTACAACTCTTTTTGCACCACTAAATGCAATATCATAAAAAACTGCAATCTTCACTAATCCTTGCTCCTTAATATTTTAATAACAAAATATATTATTACGGGTAATTCTACTAATACTGAAAGGAAAGCAGAATATCCTGCTCCTATCATTCCGTACATCAATACAAGGGGATAGATAGTAATAACCAATGTAATAAATCTTACCAAAGCCATTGCTGTAACATAATTTTGTTTTCCCTTAGATAAAAATAGTGCTGATGAGGGGCCTGCTATTGTTCTTAACATTCCATATAATGCAAGAACTCTTAGAACAGGAATAGCTGATAGCCACTGTGGCCCTAGAATAATAAATACAATCTCTTTAGCAAAAATAAATACAATTGATCCAATTATTATTGACCCAATCGAGATAAGTACCATTGTTTTTAGATATGCGTTAATTAATCTTTTTATATCTCCTTCAATTTTTGTATATACAGGAAAAACTACTTGACTAATTACATCAGATACTTCTGAGATTGGTAAAATTGAAATTTTATATGCCATTTGATAAACGCCTAAAGCTGATGAGCCTAAAACTCTTCCCACAACTATATTGTCCCCATTTTCTGCAAAATAATTAAAAATACCATAAGCGGTAATCCATTTACCTTTATTGAGTAAATCTTTTAAATACTCAGATTTAAAAATAAATCTTGGCATTGGCTTTATTAGAATAAATGATATAACTACTTCTACTAGTGCTCCGGCTATTAGTCCAAAAACCAAGCTATATACAGAATGCGTAAACAAAGCAAATAATATTGCTACCACTGAATCCACTAAAAAGATAAATGATCTAAACCAAAATTCATATGAAAAATTTAATTCTTTTCTAAACTTAACTTCTGCTGGATTTATAAACCCTTTTATAAATGGAACCACACTTATTAAAAGTAATATATTTAAAGCTTCTGGAGTTTTAAAAAAGCTTGTAATCAATGGAGATGAAATAATAATTAATAAAGATACTACTATTCCTCTTATTATTGAAACGACCCAAGCTGAATCAATATATTCTTTTATATCTTTCTTTGCTTGAATAAGAATTATGTTTACTCCTGTTTCAGTAATTATTTCTAAAAATGCTAGAACCAAAGAAGCAATTCCAAAAACTCCAAACTGCGATGGAGTCAAAACTCTTGCTAAAACAGCAATTTTTAAAAATGATAAAACCCTTGTTACAACTCTAAAAACGGACATCCATGAGATTCCTTTTAAAGCGACTCTTGTATAACCCATAATAACTATTGAAATTATATCAATTTTGTAGTTATAATACATTAACTGCTCCCGTAAATGAAAATTAAAGGCTGTAGAGTTTGTGGCTCAAAAAATTTATTAAAAATATTATCTTTAGGAAATCAGTACCTCTCTGATTTCGTAAAAACTAATAAAAAACCAAAAGCGTTTCCGCTTAATATTTACGTCTGTAAAAGATGTCTCCTTGTACAATTAGATTACAACGCCCCTCAAAAATACTTATACACTGAAAGATACGGATATAAGTCCGGTATTAACCAAACAATGAGAGACGAACTTAAAGGAATTGCACAGGAAGCAATAAAAAAAATGAAAAAAACTAAAGAAAAGATTGTTGCCGTAGATATTGGAGCAAATGATGGGACTATGCTTTCTTTCTATCCAAAATCGGTTCATAGAATTTCAGTTGAACCAGTTGCAAAACTTGCAAAAATTAGTAAAAAATATGCTAACGAAGTTGTTAATGATTTTTTTACATATGAGGCATATGCAAAACATACAAAAAACTATAAAGCAGATATTATAAGCGCAATTTCCTGCTTTTATGATATGGAAGAACCAAATAAATTTGTTGATGATGTAAAAAAGGTAATGAAAGAAAATGGAATTTTTATTATTCAACAAAATTATCTTGTTGAAATGTTAAGAAAAAATGCTTTTGATAATATAGTTCATGAGCATTTAGAATATTATTCCCTGCATTCATTAAATAATTTATTAGCAAGACATGATCTTGAAGTCTTTGATGTTGAGCTAAGAGATTTAAATGGAGGAAGCTTTAGAACATATATTGCACAAAAAGGTAAAAGAAAAATAAGTAAAAATGTACTAAAAATGCAAACATTAGAAAAAAGATTAAAATTAACAAACAAAAAGGTATATACAGATTTTGGTAAAAGAATAAAAGATAACAAAGATAAAATTATAACTTTTATTAAACAAGAAACCAAAAAAGGAAAAAAGATTTACTTATATGGTGCGTCAACAAGAGGAAATACTTTACTGCAATATTTTGGAATTACACCTAAAGAAATTCCATTTGCTGTTGAGAGAAATCCTGAAAAATGGGGAAAAATAATTGCTTCAGTTGGAATTAAAATTATTTCAGAAGAAAAAGCTAGGAAACAAAAACCTGATTACATGTTAGTTTTACCATGGTTTTTCAAAGAAGAATTCTTAAAAAGAGAGAGTGCATATCTTAAGGCTGGAGGGCATTTTATTTTTCCACTTCCAAAACTTGATGTAATTTAATCAACAAACCTCATTTTCAAAACAAATAGTAGAGAATTTATTAATTCAGCGCTATTAACATTTGATTTACCATATTTACGAAAATTCCACGTAATAGGCACTTCACCAATTGTAAAGTTTTTTTTATGGAGTTTATATAAAACTTCAGAAAGAGTAATAAACCCAGTTGCTTTAATCTTTGTTTGAGTTAAATATTTAATTGCATCCCTACTATATAATCTGAAACCACTAGTAAAATCAGATACACTTATTCCAAGCCACCTTCTTAAGAATATATTTATAACTCTACTTAATATGGTTCTATTCTTAGCAATATTTTTAATTCTTCCACCAGGAAGATACCTAGAACCAATCACTAAGTCATATTTCTCAATGGATATTTTATTTATAAACCTAGAAAGCTCTTGAGGGTCATGAGCAAGATCTGAATCCATTTCAAAAACATATTCTATATCTTTATTTTTTAAAGCTTCTTTAAACCCCTCAATTACAGCACTTCCTCTTCCTGCTTTTTTAAAACGAGATATAAGAATAATATTACTTTTATTCTTAACCATCGTTTTTAATTTTAAATTTTCATCAACTGAGGAATCATCAACAATTATTATTCTTGATCCTAATAAATATTTATTAATCCCCTTCATTAAGATAGAGATATTTTTAACTTCGTTGTATGAGGGTATAACAATTGCAATATTTTTATTTTTCATAAATTGAAATAGATACAGGAGCTTGTATTATATTGATAATAATAAAATACATTTCGTCTGCGAATATATTATAGTATTTTAAGTTCGGTGAAAATACCCCAATTTTTTTATACCCTTTATTATTTAATTTTTTAACTAATTCTTTCTTTGGAGAATTACTAATATAGTTTACGTTATCGATATCATTTGTAACTATTACATACCTTGGTAGATCGTCTTTATATGAAACAACTTTATATTTATAACTAGTTTCAAACTTTGAATTATATTCCTTAAAATAATATTCTTTTAAAATAAAATCAGGTAACATTTGATAAATAGGTATATTCTCAATTCCTATTTCACTTCCCTTTTCAATATTTTTTAAAATCCATTCAGATGACATCCTTCTTGGATCATTAAATAATTTAACTGACACCCATGCAAATGATTGAATAATTTGTAAAGATAAACCAAAAAATAAAATTATTATTAATATATTTTTATACTCAAAATATATTCTAGACCTAGAAAAGTGCTTTAAAAGTAAAGCTGGTAGTAGAATCATAAAAGGAAGTAAGACTAGTGCCCTATTTCCTCCACCGTCCAAATTAAACGAAAGAGTACTAATTAGAAAAAATAATGAAGTTAAATATAAAAATAACTCTATTTTGTATTTATTTAGATTTTTCTTTATAAAGGATGATATAAATATTAACGTATAAAAAATAATTGAAATATAATAAAAAGCTGTAATGAAATAGCCAAAAATTGAAGGGAATTGTTTAAAAAGTAGATAAAACCATGATGGATAACCAATGTTAAAAGCACTATTTGCTTTTGGGCTATTAATTAAAGTTGAGGTTATAAGCTCATAATAATTACCTTTTCCAAAAATAATATCTGGAATACCAATAAAAATAAAAACAATTATGCAAATAATTACTGCAATCAGAAAATGTTTATAATTTTTGTTTTTTGTAAAAATAAAGTATGAAAATATAAAACTAATAAATAAAGGTACTGCTGTAAACTTTGTTGATAAAGCTAAACCTGTTGCAATTGATGCAAACATAAAATGATTAATGTTTTGACTATTAAAATACTTAATTAATAAATAAACTGTTGCTATTATCCAAAAAAGTAATGTTATATCGTATTTGTAGTAATTTGTAAGAAGTAGCCATATTGGCGTAAATATAAATACTCCAATAAATATTACAGAGTAAAAATTTATATATTTCTTAAATAAATCATAAAAAATAGCTATAGATAATATTCCGTATAGTAATGTATGAAGTCTTAATATTTCAAAAAATGTTTGTTGCATCACCAAATTATCAATTGATGATTTAATTGCAAGTGGATTAACAATGCTAAATAAATAAAATGGAATAAGAAAAATAATAGAGGAAACAATATGGTAAAGAGGAATATTAGCTGACCCACTTATTAAGCCAGTACCATGGTTAATAAAGGCTCTTAAAGCTTGCGAGAAATGCCATTCGTCCATTGCGTAGTTAAAAGGATGAGTAGGATTTGGAATACCCCATTTAATAAGCATTAAGGACAGTAAGGAGTATGCGTTAATAATTAAAAATAAAAATTTATTATTTTGAATAAACTTATAAATATTATTTTTTGATAATTGCTTTGTAACCCCGACAATTGTTCCCGAAATTACAGCAAGGTCTGATGAAAATTGAAGAATTGGTAAATAAATTAAAGCCTTTAAGTCATTTACATACTTATAGTTTTTGATAATTGACCAAGCTATATATGCAATAAATATAGATATGAATATAAAAAGCAAAATAAATGATTTAATAATAGGGATTAAAAATAATATATAGCCCACTAAGAGATATCTTAAGAATAAATATGGGGTCTGAGGCCTAAAAAAATTTGCCTTACCATCACCTACAGCATAATTAAAAAACTGCTTTATTGCTTGCAAAATATTTTTTCTTTGAGGCCAATATACAAATGCTTCTTTTGAAAATTTAAATTTAAGGCTCTTTGATTTTAAATTTTTATCAAAAACTAAATCCTCACAAGTATCAAGTTGCTCAGGATATCCCCCTACCTTATCCCATGCAGTTTTTCTAAATGCAATTGATCTTGAAGAAGGCAAAAAATTATCCTCATCAATTTTATCTGGCATAACACATGTGTACGTGGCTAAACATTTCTCAAACACATTATTTGTAATTGGATAATAGTATCCTGATGAAACACTGATATTTTTATCTTTAAACGGTTTTATAATGTTCTTAATCCAGTTTCTATCTAAAATACATCCTGAATCGCTAGTTAATATTATTTCTCCAATAGATTTTTTAATCGCTTCATTTCTTCCTTGAGATCTATTACCAAGTTTAATAATCAATTTTATATTTATTTTGCTTTTATATTTTCTAGATAAACCATTAATTAAATCAACTGTTTTATCTTTACTACCTGCATCTACTATTATTATTTCATCAGGTAATTTAGTTTGAGCTAGAATAGATTCAATGAACCCTTCAATAGTTTTTGCTTCATTTAAGACTGTTGATATAAATGATATTTTCATTTTTTTAATTTTAATATTTTATCTTTAAACATTATGTAACTAATAATTACAAATACAATTGGCTCATAAATATATATTAATTTTGGCTTATATGGGTTTATAAAAAATGGGATAACGCTAAATAATAATAGTGTAGAAAATAGTTTATCAATTTTTAAACTTTTTGCTAATATAAAAATATATAAGGAAAGTAATGAGATTACAATAAATATATATCTTACAGATAATACCATTCCTTCATATTTATTATCGTATGGAAAAAATAAGTATGCTAAAAAACAAGTTATTGGTATAAGCAAAATTTTATTATTTATTTTTTTATACGTGGTAAACGATTTCTTTTTAAGTATTTTAATTAAAAATGGTATTAATAAGAATAAAAATGGCCAAAGCATCATCTCAGAAATATAAGCATTAATCATCATAAGTGGAGTATTTAAGAAAGCTTTCCAAATTGGGACTGATAAGTATGATTTCCACCCCTCAAGTCCTGTAAAAAATAAAATACTTTGAGGATAAACTGGACTTCCAGTTAAAATTAAATTTCTTATATACCAAAAACCACCAAATATAAAGAGTGGAATTAGAAGTACAATTAGATTTTTTAAATTAAAATATTTAAACAATGACTTTAAATAGAAAATAGAAAGGATAAGAAAAAAAATTGGCCCAGTATACTTACTACCAATTAACATGCCCGATAAAAATCCAAGCTTTATAAAAAAAGACATAGTTTTTTTAGGACTATTTAAGAGAATAAGAAGCAAAATAAAATATATCGTAAGCCAAATATCAATATTTTGCGTATTACTAAGCCTAAACACACCATAGAGGGTCACTATACTCATTGAGTATATTTTTGATAGATCCTTATCAATCAAAAATATTAACCCTAATCTATAAAGAACAATCGCCAATACAATTATTGCAAGGATATTAAATAAATTTAAAGGAATTCCAGTTAAAATAAATAAAGACAAAATAATTTCTGTAGCGCCTGGGTACCATCTTTCAATATTAACTACGTTTTCTTGAGTAATAATGTTTCCACTCAAAATATTTTTTGCTATTGGAATATGATAGTTAATACTATCTCCTTCATAAGGTAAGGTTGTTGCGCTTTTATAAGCATGAAGAAAAAGTAATATGCAAAAAACAAGCACAAACATTTTAGAAATCAAACCAGTATAATTCATAGATAAATTCACTGACCAATAATTATTGAAATTATATCATCTTGTAGGCTACAATACATTACGCTCAATGAACTTATTTACATCATTATTACAAAGCTTAAATCAAAAAATAATATTTTTAAAACAGGATTTTTTAGGATACAACATTGATTATGGAATTTTTATTCTTTTTATATATAACTTAATATTTGTTTTTGCTTTAATTTTTATCTCATTTTGTATTGGTAAAAAAATTATTAATTATTTTACAAAAGAAATAGATAAATATGAATTTGGTTATTTAATTTATACAGCAGTTGGCTACATTCTCATATCAACTTATATTACAATCTTAGGATTGTTTTCAATACTAAATAATTTAACAATTTTATTTTCAATACTTGTATTAATCGTTTTATTATTTAGCACTTTCAAGTTAAACTATATTTCTCTTCTATCTTCATTAAGAAATACTATCAATCAACTTAGAACAAATAAACTTGTGTTTATTACTATTATATTGTTTGTTTTTTTAGCTTTAATTAATCTAATAAGCCCTGAGATAAGAGAAGACCAATATCATGTTGATCTACCTAGAATTTATTTACAAAATCAAACGATAATGATCCCTCCAAAAGAAGATCTTCATGTTTCTGGAAGTCCACTTCTTTCAGAAATGTATTATACGTTAGGAATATTTTTAAGCTCAAAGGAATCTGCAAGAGTTATACATTTTGGATTTTATATTTTAGTTTTACTATCCTTAATTGAATTTTCAAAAATTAAAAAATATAAATTTGCAATTTATACTCCCCTTTTGTTAGCTAGTGCTCCAGAAATAATACATGAAACATCATCTATGTATGTAGATTTTCAATGGATGGTTTGTTTTATTTTATCTATCTTAATTTTAATATCAACAAAGAAAATTTCATTACCAATATTAGCTATTTCCGGACTATTGCTTGGTGGAATGGTTGCTACAAAGCTTTGGACTATTGTGTTTATTCCTACAGCAATTTTATATTTATATCTAAATTTAAAAGATAAAAAAATAATTGATAAACTAATAAATATATTTAAATATGGATTGTTTATATCATTAGTTCCCCTTTTATGGTTTATTAGGTCATTTATATTAACAGGGAATCCACTGTATCCAGCATTTACGAATCAAACATTGCTTGATTCAACTAAATGGCAGTTACCAATATCACATTATATAGGTATTAATTATGCAATTTTTGATCCAAGTTATTATTTTGACGTTTTCAGCCCACTCTTTTTTCTAGGATTACTATTAGCTTTATTTAATATTAGAAGAATTTTAAGCTTATTAAAAGATATTTCAATATTTAAATATCTTATAATTTTATTTATAACTTACTTATTTATTATTTATCCTTATGGAAGATATTTACTTGGCCTATACATACTATTTATATTTTTAGCTTCATTGGGTATAGATAATTTCGTAACAAAGTTTAATAATTTTAAATACTTAATCTTTCTTGGCGTAATTATTATTCTCTCTTATTATGTATTTAGCTCAATTCTTGTATTACCATACTCAATAGGAATTGCAGATAAAAATAATTATTTATCACGTATATTAATTAGAGATAATTCAAGTTATTATGATTTTGATAAAAAATTTGATAAATATATTTCTAATAAAGACTTAGTTGCTATGTATAATTTTCATGGTTATTATTATGCTGATTTTAAATATATAGACATTAACTATATATTTGATAATCAAAACAAAGATTTTGAGTTACTTAAAAAGGGAAATGTAAGTAAAATTATGATTCGCGGAGGAGACATTCAATGGTTTTGTAAAAAAATAAATATTAAGAATTGTAATAAAAATAACTATGCACTTATTTCAAGCTACCTAGAACATCCTTACTATTATTTGTATAATTTAAAATAATATGATTGATCCATACAGAATGGTATTTGTAAATATAATTTTTACTTTAGTAATATTTTCTTCTAGTTTAATTTACAAATATATCTACCCAAGACAAAAAATTAACTTATTTTATTTATTAATTTTATTAATAATTGCTGCTTCAATAAGTATTTTTAGAGTTGGTACTTATGAAAGCGGAGACTTTAATATACATATCTATAGATCTATGGAGTTCTATGGCTCGCTTATAGAAGGTAATCTTATGCCCTCATGGTCACCAAGCTTAAATGCAACATATGGATATCCATTATTTATTTTTAATTATTCTCTACCCTATTACTTTATTTCATTTTTTCATTTTTTAGGATTTAGTTTTATTAATTCTTTAAAATTGTTTCTTTTTTCTAATATGGTTCTAACTGGAATTTTTATGTATATTTTTATACAAAATAAGTTTAAAAATAACTTAGCTTCTTTTGTAGCTAGTATATTCTATGTATTTGCTCCTTATCATCTAATAGCTACACATTTTAAGATTACGATTGGTGAAATACTTGCTTACACTCTTATTCCTTTATGCTTTTTGTTTGTAGATAAATTTATAAGAAAATATAGGCTATCTTTTCTTATTCTATCAGGATTTATCCTTGGACTAATTGCAATTAGTCATATTTTTATGACAATGATACTTGTTCCAATAATATTTCTCTATCTATTAAATTCTTTAAGGAATTTAACCCAAGTTATTAAAAATTCTTTATATTTATTAATAATTTCAACAACAATGTCTTTATATCAATGGTTACCACCATTTTTATATAAAAATCATTTATCTATATCTTTTAATCCTGTTGATTTTAATAAATTATATTTTCCTAACATTTACGATCTTTTATTTTCTCCATGGAGATTTGGATTGCTATTTCAAGGACCTCAAGGCGAAATTTCTAATTTAATTGGGTATGCTCAAATTATAGTAATTATTATAATTATATTTTTATATTTTAAAAATAAAATTATTGCAAAGCAAAAAAAAGAAATATTATTTTGGTTAATAACTTTAACAGTAAGTATCTTCATGATTCTTCCCCAATCAGTACCCGTTTGGAAATATTTTCCTATGATTAACGCAGTAGGCTCACATAGGCTCTTACTTATAGTTGGATTTATAATATCTTTACTCGCAGGGTATCTTGTCCTTAATATTAAAGCTAAAGCTATTATTTATATTATTATTGCAATAACTATTAGTACTACAATCTTAAATTGGGGGCACAGAAAAGTTATTCCAGAGATTAATGACAAAGCTTTAAAAATTAACCTGCCTCTTAGCACCTATCAAGGAGAACACCATTATTATGCAATTACAAAATATGTAGACTTAAATAATCCATGGTTCTCAAAAACTCCACAAAAAAAGATAGAAATAATTATTGGATCACCAAAAATTAAAAATATTTACTCATCGTCTACCGTGCATCAATACCAAGTATCTAATAGTACAAAAAGCTTAATAAGGGAAAATACATTATACTTTCCTGGCTGGAAAGCCTATGCGGATACGAAAAGCCTAAATACATTTCCAGACAAAGAAGGAATAATTAACATAGATTTGCCTAAAGGCAATTTTCAATTAACTTTAAAATACGAAGATATATTTATATATAAATTATCTAAATTAATAAGTATTCTTAGCTTTGCATCTATTACCCTATACTTAATATTAAAATTCCGAAGAAATCTAGTCCGCTTTCCAAAGTTTTAAATAAATTTTAACCATATTTTCCCATGTCTTATCTTTTACCCACTCATATCCACTATCAGTATCAATTTTAAATTGTTGTTTTATATATTTCTCTATCATATTAGCTAAATCATCACCTGTTTTTCCTATAGATATATATTTTGCAAAGGGTGCCATAAGTAAATAATCTTTTTTTATCTCATTATTGTATTGAGCAAAAACTGGAACCCTTAAGGCAAGTGCTTCTAATATGCCCAGATATCTTGAAACAAAAATAATTTTATATTTAGGAATATAATCAGTTACATTAGACGCAAACCCTTTAAAGTTAACCTTAAGTTTATGCTTAGCTACATACTCAACTGCTTTTTGCTTTAATTGACCGTCTCCGTAAACATCAACACTTAAATTTATATTTTTAATCTTTAGTAGATAAATTGCTTTTAAATACTCTAGGATGCCAGTTTCTTCCTCAAGTCTTCCTGCAAAAATAATATCTCTATCTTTATCAATAGCTTTATTTTTTATATTCAGTAGCTTAGAGTCAACAGCACCATACGAAATATAATTCGGTTTTGTCCCATACCATTTTTTTAATAAATCACCAATGCAAATATTTCCATTAGATAATTTTTCAGATATTTTATGCATTAAAATTGATTTAAAATTAGGTATTTTATTACCTTCGTAGCCATGAAATGTTGTATATACTTTCTTAAAAGGGAAAATAAATCTAAAAGGTAAATACCAGAAGAATACATCATGACAATGAATAATATCGCTTGAATAAAATTCATTAATATATTTTATTAAGCTTATCCATATCCTAAATTTCTTAAGCCAGTTTTCTTCACCGACCTTTATTCGTATTATTTTCGGATTTATATTTTTCTCTATAGACTTAGCGCTTTCTTTAGAGGAGTGATAATTATTACTATAAGATAGCATTGGGTTTTCTGTAAGTATTGTTACCTCATATCCTTTATCTATTAAAATATTAGTAATTTTTTCCACATGCTTCTCAACGCCACCAATGTTTGGAAAGTATGATCTTGTTATAAATAAAATCTTCAT
>ERZ1292629.2618-Hain-H43-01um-R1-2618-length-14815-cov-5_pt1 | contig 14815 bp, 12 predicted proteins | sample MGYA00564399_ERZ1292629 | MGnify/ENA primary metagenome ERZ1292629 (study PRJEB36523, sample SAMEA6512636) | groundwater metagenome | collected 2019-01-08 | study: AquaDiva: Metagenomics assemblies of 32 groundwater samples
GCGTTAAAACCGAAAGTTTGATTAGGCACTTCCGCCTCTTTGATTTCCCCATACGCCGACTCGTAACGCGACAGGTTTTCGGCCAGCGCGCGGGCGATTCTTTTGGCGTGCCCGGGGCTGGTGAAAATTCTAGCGGTCATAATGCCGGTCGGCGGAAAAACATTCATAAAATCCAAAACGAATTCTTCTTTGTTATGGGCAATCTGCAGCATATTGGCGTAACGCCCTTTCAGGGTCTCGTCGTCGATTTTTACCTGGATGTTTTGAGGTTGGTTCATAATAATTTCTATTAAGTATGTTTTTTTAGACTATCTAAACAAAATAAGATTTTAACAATCGTCTTGCGGTTTCAGAATTCTGTCGGTTTTCCCCGGATGCGTATACGTCTTCGTCTAAGCAAACGGGGAAACCGGCAGAATTTAAGCGCGGTAAAACTACTTTTTCACTTCCTTAAAATCGCCTTCCACGGTGTCGTTTTTATCGTCAGGTTTTTTTTCGGAATCGCCCGAATTTGCGCCGGGGGCGGGATTGGCGCCGGGATTGGCGCCCGCGCTTTTATACATCGCCGCGCCGACTTTCTGAATTTCAGCGGACAATTCTTCGGTAGCCTTCTTTAAAACCGCCGAGTCGTTTCCGTCTTTAGCTTTTTTTAAAGCCTCAATTTTGTCTTCTACGGCCTTTTTCTGCTCGGCGCTGATTTTTGCCTGCCCCGAGCCTGTCGAGGGGTCGCCGGCATCTTTAAGCGCCCGCTCCGAAACCGCGATTATTTGATCGGCTTGGTTGCGCAGTTCGATAATTTCCTTTTTGGCGCGGTCGTCGCTGGCGTGCGCTTCGGCTTCTTTTTTCATTCGCTCGATTTCCTCTTTAGAAAGGTTGGAAGAGCCGGTGATGGTGATTTTTTGAATTTTGCTGGTGGCTTTGTCTTTCGCCGAAACATTCAAGATGCCGTTGGCGTCGATGTCAAAAGTTACTTCCACCTGGGGAATGCCGCGCGGCGAAGGCGGAATGCCGTCAAGTATAAATCTGCCCAAAGATTTGTTATCCGCCGCCATTGGCCGTTCGCCCTGCAGGACGTTAATTTCTACAGAGGTCTGGCTATCGGCCGCTGTGGAAAACACCTGGGTTTTGGAAGTTGGAATGGTGGTGTTGCGGTCGATGAGCGGAGTGCGCACGCCGCCCAAAGTTTCGATGCCCAAGGTCAGCGGCGTTACGTCAAGCAGTAAAACGTCTTTCACGCCGCTGTCGCCCGATAAAATTCCGCCCTGAATGGCCGCGCCTTTGGCCACGGCTTCCATCGGATCGACGCCGCGCTCGATTTTGCTGCCAAAGAAATCTTCCAAAAATTTCAGGACGGAGGGCATACGGGTCGGTCCGCCGATTAAGATTACGCGATCGACTTCCGCCGTCGAAAGCTTAGCATCGTCTAAAGCCTGCATGATCGGATGGCGGGAACGCTCGATAATCGGCTTAACCAGCTCTTCCAGCCGGGCCCGGGTGATTTTTAATGTCAGATGCTTGGGTCCGGTCGCGTCGGCGGTGATAAAGGGCAGGTTGATGTCGGTTTCCAAGGTGGTGGAAAGTTCAATCTTGGCCTTTTCCGCCGCTTCCTTCAGCCGGTTCATGGCCATCTTATCGTTGCGTAAATCAAAACCTTCCTGCTTTTTAAATTCCTCAAACAAAAAATCGATCAGGGCGTTATCCATATCCGTGCCGCCCAAACGCGTGTCGCCGGATGTGGAAACCACCTGAAAAGCGCCCTGGCCAAACTCGCCCACCGTCACGTCCAAAGTGCCACCGCCCAAATCGTAAACCACGACTTTTTGTTCCTTGTTGGTTTTATCAAGGCCGTAAGCTAAAGCCGCGGCGGTCGGCTCGTTGATAATGCGCACCACTTCCAACCCGGCGATTTCTCCGGCGTTTTTGGTGGCTTGCCGCTGGGCATCGTCGAAATACGCTGGCACGGTGATTACGGCGCGGCTTACCGCCTCACCCAAATACGCCTCGGCGTCGCGCTTGATTTTTTGTAAAATAAAAGCCGAAACCTGCTCCGGCGTGTATTCTTTTCCGGAGAGCGTAATTTTTTCCTTCGTGCCCATTTTGCGCTTAACCGCCGATACTGTGCCTTCGGGATTGGTTACCGCTTGGCGTCTGGCCGGCTCGCCCACGAGCATCTGGCCGTCCTTTGTAAAGGCCACATAAGACGGAAAGGCCTTGCCGCCCAAAGAGGTGCCTTCGGCGGAAGGAATAATCACCGGCTTGCCGTTTTCTAAGGCCGCGGCGGCCGAATTAGAAGTCCCTAAATCGATCCCTATAATTTTTGGCATGATATTTTCTCCTTGTTACTAAATTTTTTAACTTGATAATTTTAATAGAATCTGCTAAACTCCAATATACAAACAGTCAGGAGGTTAACATGGCCTTGGTCATAAAAAGGGAAGGCTCACCTTCTCCCATTTTATTAGGGCTGGCGAGGTCGTCTGCCATCTTGCCCTACATCGTGCCTGCGGTCCTCATCATCGTCCTGGCGATCATCCTGGTGAGGCCATAATGTCACGCCCCAGAACCTTCAAGCCGTCCGCGCAAACCTTGCTACCACGGGCCAAATGGCCCAAGGGCGCCGCCTCGGTCGAGGTCAGACCCTGCGGAATGAAATTCATCGTCTGGAACGAACTTCCACCGGACCTGTTAAGGTTCTTGATATCCACGCCTGCAAAACCCAGCGGACCTCCACCTCAACCCTAGCCTGTCAGCGCGCAAGCGCTTTTTTTATTTGGCATAACCTATATGTCGTATATGACTTATATGACCTATGAGCCTTATGCCCTTTTTAAAGATCCCTCGGCTCACCCGCCAAGCGGGTTCGCTCGGGATGAAAAATGGCGTCTGCCATTTTTCACTTTTTCACTTTCTTTGATACCACCACTTGGCTGGGCCGGATAACTTTTCCATTGAGTTCAAAACCGCTTTGCACTTCTTCCACCACGACGTCATCTTCTTCCCCCTCCACGTGCCGAACCGCTTCGTGCCGAAACGGGTCAAACTTTTTCCCCAAGGCTTCGATTTTCTTTACGCCCAGTTCTTCCAAGGTCTTGTCCAGCTGCTTTAACATAACATTTATACCTTCCTGCCAGGGTTTGTACTTGCTAACAAAATCATTTTTACCCTCATCCGCCCTAAGGACGCCTTCCTCCGTCCGGGTGGAAGGATCTTCTCCCTCTCCCCTTGCGGGAGAGGGTTGCCTGTCCGCCGAAGCCTCGGCGAAGGCGGGGGATGAGGGGTATACCGGCATATGCCGCAAAGCCTGCTCCAAAGAATCTAAGATAGGCAGAAGCCGGGCGACCGTCAGTTCTTTGGCAAAAATCACCAATTCCGCGTCTTCCTTTTCCCGGCGTTTCTTGTAATTTTCAAAATCCGCCGCCGAACGTTTCCAGGAATTCAAGCGTTCTTCCGAAAGCTTCTCCACCTCTTCTAGTTTTTTCTTTAAATCCTCGTTTCCTTCGGTTCCCATAAATTATCCTGGAAGTGGTCCCAAAACTGTAGTTAGCCCATTTATGGGCTGTTATTCGAGCCGATAAATCGGCTAACTACGTTTAAATTCGGGATTTTGAGACTGCTTCCTGATTATTTTATTAACAAGAATGCCATCGCGGTCATTCCCCCGCCGCTAATCAATTTACTCACATATTCCAAAAGCGAAATGTTTTTGGCGTATTTCATCCTTTTCGAGCCGACGATGCCCACCACGCCGCGGCCGCCATTCGGCAGTTTCACCGCCGTAACCATCATGCTCACGTCTTCGGAAAGCGGAATCGGGCTTTCGGCTCCGACATAAGTCTGCACCTGATTTTTTCCGACCGCCACCAGAGTTTTGCAATTTTCATCCAAATTTTCCAAAAAACTCGCCACGGTTTTTAAATTGTCTTTTCGAATATCGGGAGAAATAATGTTGGAAAGGCCGGCCGCGGCCTGCGCCTCCGGCAAAAAAGCAAAAGCCGCCGAATGGGAAGTTTCGGCCAGCAACCGGGTGACGGTGCGGCCAAGCTCGTAATGCTGCTGCTGCAGGCGCTTGACTTCCTGCTGCAAGCGAGCCTGCTCGCGGGCAGAAAGCTCGGCGCGCTTCATCAGCTGGGTAATAAAATAACGGTAGCCGATATCAGTCGGCATCCGGCCGGCGGAGGTGTGTGGCTGGAAAATCAGGCCGTTTTTTTCCAAAACCCGCATTTCATTACGGATCGTGGCGCCAGAAGCGTCAAAATAGTTTTTTTCCACCAGTTCCTTGGAGGAAACTGGGTTGCCTGCGTCGCAATACTCTTTGACAATGGCCGCTAAAATTTTGGCCTGCCTTTGGGTAATTTTACGCTTATCGCTCATACTCCGGGAGTGTTATTTTGAAGGTTACTTATAAATTGTATTATTATCACTCAAACGTGTCAAGTGATAATAGTATAATAAGCTCCCATTTAAGCGTTACGCCTAAGAGATAACTTAACTTCACTTTGAGTCCCGCCCTTTAAAAAAGTATAAGTCCCATAGGTCGTATACAATGCGTGGGTTATGTAAATAAAGCTCCATGGCCTTACGCCCATGGTATCTTCCAATACCCGCCTTCGCTTAAAGCTACGGCGGGTTATCCGCCTGAACTTTCGTGCGGAATCTCCATCCTCCGTAGCAGTAGCTTTTTGGAAAATAGCGAATACAACGCTTTAAGTAGGCTGATTTCAGGAAAATATTCTCGATTAATCCTTACTGCTACTGCGGAGGACGGGCGCCGAAGCAAAACTTGGCAAATTAGCACCTCGTCCGACATTCGTACCGCCTTTCCGCCTTCGTTAACCTCCTTCGCCAAGGCTACGGATGGGCGGGAAACTTCGGCGGACAGGCATCCTTTTCGGCGGCCTGCCCTCCGAAGTCCCGACGCTTCAGTAGGGACGAAGGATGGGAGGCGGATAAAAAAAGCCCTGGCAAAAGCCGGGCTTACAACTATTCATCTTCCCTCTTTGAAATTCGTGGCGCTGCCGGAACCCTACGTGGAGCTGGTATGCGTCAGTGTCAAACCCACCCGCTACATGCCGGGTGCTTAGCTTGGAAACCCGGGCCTTGGCCCGGATCGTATCGTCAGCGGCCACCCAAAGGTGGCCCAAATGGCCGCGAGCGGCCTTGCTTGTGTTTGCCCGAATCCGTAGGCAATAATCAAAGGGGGCCCTATGCCAAACGGGGGGCAGGAAAACCAGCACACAAAGCCCCGACAACGCCACCTCCAGAATACACCTTTACTCTTTAGACTGTCAACTGATCTAAAAATCTCTTCCAGTCGCGGTTTTTTTACTAAAAAGTAGATATCGCCTAAATTCAAACGTTACACGATTTCTCGGCCGAGAAATCGTGTAATTTACATCAAACTAAAAAAACCACTATCATACAAGATTGTATGATAGTGACGTCGTTTATGGGACCTCCGACTTCTCCGTGCCCATAAAATTAAACGGCTCAACCCTCCTTCGCTCAAAGCTACGGAAGGGCTCAGCACGCTGAGCCGTTCCGAAGTCTTGACGAAGGACGGCTGAGCCGTCGGGAAAAAAGATAATATGACATATTCGGCTACGGCGACAGTTCCGCCCGCACGATCCAGCGCCTCAGCGCGGTGCCCACGGGATAGCTGGTCTGCAGGGTGAGCAACTTTTTTTGGTAATCGCCCTGGTCAAGCCACTTAACCTCGCCCGCTCCGACGGCAAAACTGCTGGTAACTTTATAGTGAAAATTTTTTCCCAGGCTGTTGGTCAGAATAATTTCCGCGCCGATTTTAATCCGCGGCAAAAGCGCGAAGACTGTTTTATAATCGCCGGGCCGCCAAAGGTAATCGGAAGAATGGCCGAAAATATAAACATTGCCCGGCTCGCCGGGCAGAGCCGTGCCCGGATAATGCGCCACTCCGGCAATCAACGCTTCCTGATAAGCCGCCTCTTCGTTTTTTTCCGGATAAACTATCGGCGCGGCAATGCCCAGGCTTAAAATCTCCAAACGATTCGACTCCCCTTTTTCCCCTTTCGCGCCTTCCATGGCGTCAATTCTGATTTGCGCCGGATTTAAAGTAAAGCTTAAATTTTTCCAAAAATATTCCCAATTCAAAACGCCGGCGACGCAGACTGCCACCAAAAGAATTTTAAGAATGGTTTTCATAGATTTAATTGTATTCTAGTTTCAACTATTTCTCAAACCGACCGATTCAATTACTATCGCCCTAATTTCCCCTCATCTGCCCTTCGGGCATCTTCTCCCGCATGGGGAGAAGAAAATAATGAAGCCGACAAAAAACCCGCGCGAAAATCGAGCGGGCTTTTTTTTATGAACAGCTTAGAAGGTTTTCGCTTGGTTTTTTCTGAAAAACAGCCAGAACGCCGCTAAAGCCGGCAGAGCGGCTAAGCCGGGCAAAACGCCCGTGCGGGGCAGCTGCGTGGCCTCGCCCAAAACTTGCGGCTGGGACGGCGGGTTAAACGGCTGGTCGGTGCTAATGCCCAGCACTTCACCTTGCCGGTTGCCGAAATTTTTGTTGGTATAAGCGTTGCCGAACACCGAAACCGCGTATTTGGCTTCGCTGGGAGCGGTGAGGATCCAATCCGCCGGCGCGATTTCGCGCACGATGTAATTGCCGGTGTTAAGCGGGCTGAAGGAATAATTGCCGCTTGAGCCCGAGATTATATTTTTTTCGTCTCCATCCAAACTGCCGTTATCGTTTTGGTCCAAATAAACCGTCCAGCCGGAAAGTCCAACTTCTGCCGGGTCTTGCACACCATTGCTGTTGGCGTCGTTATAGACAATTCCCGAAATCGAAGCGACGATCGGCGATCCGCCGCCGCCCCCTCCTCCGCCTCCTCCACCACCCCCGCCGCCGGAGGCACACTGACCGTTGTTTTCCGTCATGCCTGACGGCACTTCGGTCTGGATGCCGTCAAGGTTCAAACATACGTCCACGCCCACGAATTGGTTGCCAAAATTATATTCCGGTCCATAAACCGCGTTGTAGGAAGTTGGAAAATTGCCGGAATTGCCGTCAGGCAGGCTGACCGTGTGGCAGTTGGCCGGGTAAGTTTGGCTCCAGCCGTTTTGACTCACCTCGCAAATCTCATAATTGCCGTTAGGCAGGTTCTCAAACCAATACCAGCCAAAGTGTTCCTGACTGCTTGAGGTATCCATAGAGTTTTCTTCTCCATTCAAAATTCCGTCTTCGTTCTCGTCAATGAATATCGTCCAGCCGGAAAGCAACTCCTCGCAAACCAAGCCTTCTTCTTCGGACGAAGCGCAATCCCGCAAGCCGTTGCCATTCTCGTCGTGCCATTTGTAGCCGTGGATGGAATAAAACTCTTCCGGCTCCCCCAAGTAAGTGTTGGTGATGGTACAGATGGCGGATTCGCCGATTTCCAATGAAATGGAATTTCCTACCCGACTGCCGCCCTCACAGATCCACTCCCCCCCGTTTTCGTAATTGTCCACGCTGCCGCTCTCGGCAAGCGTATACGTACCGGCCTGAAAATCGAGGCCGCTTTGGGCCGTCCCGTTTCCCGAAAATATGGTCATCTGGCTTTCGTCAAGCGCGCTCAAAGTCCAGTCGGTAGTTTCAGCCGGGCCGCCGCCGGAAATCTGCTTTTCCAAAGCTAAGACGGGCGCAATATCGTTATTGGTTATTGTGCACTCATAATCCTGCCCGCTTTCCATCGTAATCAAGCCCTCTGCGTCGCAGTCGCCCCCGAAAGTCGCGCTATAACCGTCAGGTCCGGTTTCCGCAATCTGATAGTCATCCGGCTCAAAGACATTTAATTGCCCGCTGACAACCAATATCCCGCCCACGGACAGATCAAAATCTTCAACTTCCGCATTTCCGCCGTTGTCGTTGGCGACGACCTTGGTGACTATCAGGGTTGGGTCAACCGGCTCGGGGTCATAGGTGTTGGTGATTGTACATTCCATCACGGTATCGTCCGGCACGGTAATGTTACCGAACACATCGCAGGCCCCGCTAAAACTCGGGAGATAACCGGCCGGCCCGCCGGTTTCCGATACCACATAGTCGCCAGCCGCAAAAATATTTCTGATCCCGCTCTGTACCTCTGTATCGCCGACCATCAGGGTGAAATCCGAGATTTGCGCGTCACCCCCCACTACCACCTTGGTGACCTTCAAACTGCCGGCTGGACCCGTAATGGCCGCCGCGGGCAGGGCCGCCAAGGCGAAAATCTGGAAAACCGCGATTAAGGCAAAAACAAAACGGGTGGGTTTGTTTTGGTTGGAGATGTTTTTTGTTTTCAAACGATGAACGTGCGTTTTTTTCATATTAATAATATTTTCTCTATTTTAATGGACAGCCTTTTATGTTGGCTTTCTCCAACAAATTTTTTAGTGTTTCGTAATCAGCATTGGTGCCCGGATACACTGCGTTAAACGCGCTAATAACTTCGCTTGTGGTATAGCCGAAACGCACGTCGGGATTGGCGGCATTAAGCAAGGCCGCGACGGTCTGCCTGCCCATGGCGTTTAACATCCCGCCGCCGGTTAAGTTCAAAACCTGTAGCAAACTTTTGCCGGGAAAAGCGTTTTCGAAAACAGAGAAAAACTGCTGGCCGGTCGTGTAGCCGACCCAATTTTTAAAATGTTTCGGCTGGTTCCAATACCCGGCGGAACAGCCGCCAAAGCTCGTCGATTTTTTCATCACGATGACAATCTTGCACGCGTAATAGCCGTAAGAAACCACGATTTTACCGGTATCGTCTTGCGCAACCTCACCCTTAATCGCAGGCACGGTAAACAAAACCTGCCAGCGATCCAGCTTGTCGGAAGGCGCGGTTAAGGCCGCTAAATTCACCGTGTCGGCCTCGGCCGGGACATCGATATTTTTCAGTTCCAGATGAGGGCACAAATCCATTTTTCCCTTCACCTGCTGGAGACTGGTTGTGTAGGTAGCGCTTTGGGAGGACTTGTCCAATTGCACGAAGTAGGTATCCGACAATTTTTCTTCCGGAAACACGGTCCCAAAATAAATCGCGGTGCGGCTCACCAATAAACCCTGCACATGCGCGGCCACCTGCAGGACCTGCTGTTGAAAAATCGTCCCCAATATAATTAAAACCACGGCGGCCATAGTAAACGCCAGACGCCTACGGAGTTTTAAATTTCGGAAAAAAACTTTTGCCATAACTTTTTTAAAACCTGCTATTCTTCAGCCGGAGAAGTCTCGGGACTCGACACCATATCCGCCGCGGGCGCTGGCTCTTCGGCGGCAGGCGGTACTTCGTTGGGGATGTCGCTAACCTCTTCTTCCGCCGACGCTTCGGCGACATCCTCTTCCGGCAACACGGCTTCCGGCTGGGGTTCGTCGGCTTCCACCGTCTGCCCTTCTTCCGCCGGCGCTTCCGTTAAATCCGTCTCGGTCGAATCGGCCGGGTCCTGCGGCTCGCTATTACTTTCATCCGCCACAGACGGCGTAGAGGTGGGACTGTCGCTGTTTCCCTCTTCCAGAACCGACTCTGTGGTGGTTGAACTTTCATTTTCTTGCATGTCCGCGATTTCGGGAGCTGTGCCGTTGCCGCCATGTTCCTGCGCGGCTGGTTCCTGCGTCGAATCAGCATCGTCGGATTCCACATTGGGCGCCGCTTCGGTCCCTGGCACAACCGGCTCTTCTGTCTCGGGCTCTTCAACCAAGGCTTCTTCCTCGTCCAAAAATTCTAAAGGCTCACTGGTATCGTCTTCGGAAACAAAAGACTGATTTGGCTGGCCGGGCGTGGGATCCGGATCAATCCAAGAAGCGCTACCGTCCGGACTGCGGCTAAAAGATTTGTCGTCCGGAGCAGGACTGCCGTAATCGTAAATATTCGAATCAACCAATAAGCCACCGTCGGCCATGGCTTTGGAATACAAACGCACCGAGTCGGCGGTATTATTCAGTTCAAAATCGCCGGCGCCGTTTCTATAAACCACTAAATAACCGTGAGCGGGAATAATCGTGCCACCCGTGTCGGTGTTAGCTGTGGTAACCGGCAAGGCGTGGGTATCGTCGCTGTCATAAAGCACCATCGAAGAAGCGTCAATGTCGGCGTTCGTGCCGTTAAAAAGTTCCACCCATTCCCCATCGGGCTTGGCAGCGTTATCAAGGCCTGCCGGGTTAGGAATAAATTCATTGATGACTAAACTGGCAGGCGGCACAAAGCTCGCTCCGCAGCCGATCGCCTCCGGCAGCGGCCTAAAGGCGACTGTAATATTGTTTTGCAGGCGCACCGCCGGATTATCCGATTCGAACCCGGTTTTGGCAAAAGCTGCCAGCAATGTGCGGCCGTCGCGCACGTTAATTTCGCCGTTGAGCGCGAAAAGCAGAGCGTCACCCGCATCGCCGGAGCCGGCTGAAAGGTCAATGGCCGAAGACGCGCCCGAAAGCGCCGCGGCTTTGGAAACCAGCAAGAACGCGCCGTTGGGGCCGGCACCTGAAAACACGACATCGTCGGCGATATCGATAGTGCCTTCAACCATAATCGGCACAAATACGTCAAAAAATGAAGCGTGAGCGTTAATTCTTGCCCCGCTGGCGATGGAAAGATTGCCTTTAATGTAAAGCGGTCCGGTAATTTCCACCGTGTCATTGGCGCCGATGCTTAAATTCTTTTCAATTTCCGAAGGCCCCATGCTCACCGTGCCGGACAAGTTCGCCGGCAGGATAAAATGGCCATCCACTCTGCCGCCGGACGCGGCTCGGTTCTCCCAAAAAGGCAGATTTAAATCCGGTAACAGCGCCGGGCTGGTGCCAGTGGCAATAGAGCCGGCAATGTTGAAGTTTGCGGGATTAACCAAATTGCCGGAGGCCGTGGCGTCGCCGCTGATAACGCGGTTAGACCCTGTGCCTTCGGCGCGGATATCATGATTGGACCTAACACTTGCGGAAACTAAGGTTCCCGAGGCGATACGAACGTCATCGGTCGCGGTAGCCGCGCCTGCGGCAAAAACCGCGAGCCCTTGCGGAAACGCAACCGGAGCGTCAACGCAAAAACTGAAGATTTTCGTGTTAGTCAAACTCTTATGGGCAAAACCGTCTCCGCCGTCGCAGGAAATCGCCTTCACCACGGTATCGGAAGTTAAACTCAAAGACAAAATTTCGGTTTCAATCAAACCGCCGCCGGCCCCAGCCCCGGGGGCTTGTCCGCAAGCCGGGTCGGGTACCACCGCTGGGTCCGTGCCTTCTCCAAAAGTATAAAAAATATGCGTGGCGTCCGGATCGTCGGAGCTAAAATCCACTTTAACTTCACCGGTCAAACCCATGCCGCCGTTTAACACGTACCAGCCAATATCTCCCGGAGGGGTAACAACCGGCGGATCGATACGGATGATTTCGGCGCTGATGTTGACGATGTGGGCTTCAAAAGCCGAGAACAGCGGCAGGGCGACCAAAACAATCACGCAGGTTAGGGCCGTCATTTTGACGGCGGAAAAAATCTTTGTCCAGCGCGCCGGAAATTTTTCCGATATCATTGGGCGGAGGATCGAAGAAATCAGGCGGATTCTGGAAACCTCAACCGCTTTCCTCTTAACCTTCATATCCAAAACCGAAGGCGCGGGCGCCGCCGAACGTTGGGCAAGCAAAACCTTGCGCGGCTTGCTTGAAACCAACCGATTTTTTGAACGGCCTTGCTTTGCCTTAATTTTTGAACCTTTCTTCTGCATTCGATTCGAAATGAATCAATATTTAGATATTTTTATAATTCGGTTATCTTGCCCCCTCTCCCATCTGGGAGAGGGCTGGGGAGAGGCGAGGAATATCTTACATCGCGCCATATTCCCTGCCTCACCCTTCATCCCTCTCCGAAGTCGGAGAGGGAATAACTATTTTTCAATGTTCTGCAGCTCCTGTAACTTCGGGCCTAAATTGCGGGCGATAAGCCCAAGGTGCGGAATCCGGAAAGGCTTGCCGCGAATCGTTACCAGCTTTCCAATGACGTCGGATTCGGTTATCGGCGCGTCATCGACGTTATTGGCGTCGCCGCGGGTTATCAGCTTGGCTGCTCCCCCGACCGAAGCGTCGGGGTTTTCTTTGCGGATCAGCCGGTGAATGGTAAAGCCCTGGGAATTTTTGTAAATGATGATATCACCCACTTCCACGTCGGCGCCGTTGGCGCCCTTCATCAAGATTAAGTCGTTGGTTTTCAACGCCGGCCACATCGAACCGGAAGTAATCGTGGCCAAAGGATAAGGCGTGTTCAGCGCGCGGGAGAGGATTTTCGGCGAATAATACACCGCGACAGCCACGAAGAGAAGATAAAGAACAAGTTTTAAAGTACCGATTGTAAGACGTTTCAACATTGAATTTAAAAATCAAAGATCGAAGATCAAAATTTTACGTAAATCCACCTCTCTTCCCCTCCTCGCCACGCGACAGCGGGGAGAGGGTTGCCTGTCCGCCGAAGCCTCGGCGAAGGCGGGGGGTGAGGGGTCCCTTACCAGAACTTTGGGATCTGAAAGATAATCACCTTGCCTTTGTAATAACGGAACTCCGCGGAATTGGGCACGTGCACGGTAAATTCCAGCTTGGTGTTCTGCCCAGGTTCCAACGTAAAGTTGTTCGGCTCCACTCGCATAAAGTCGGCAATCTCGCCGCGTTTCCAAACCAAAATGTAACTTTTGGCCTTGTAGGGGCTGGCGTTTTCCAAGCTCACCGTGCGCACCGCGTCTTTGTCGCGCGGCAAATCTCCGAAGTCCAAACGCTCGCCCGTGGGGTTGACGCCGATTTTATCCTCGGCTATAACCTGCACCAGCGCTTCGTAGCGGGCGGCATTGATGTATTGCACCGCCAAAAACATCAAAACCAGAAGCACTATTACCCAAGTTATAATTTTGCCCCACGACCGCTTTTTGCCGCCGCGGGCCGTGGCTTGGCTAAGGTCGTTTTGGATTTGTTCGCCGATGTCTTGTTGCATAGGTCCGGACATATTCATGAGATGTTTGTACTTATTTAATTACGTAATTAATTATGTAATTCATCCCTCGCTTCTCCGCCTTTTCCCACCCACCGTCTATTCCCCTCCTTTCTAAGGAGGGGCTAGGGGAGGTTAGTTTCTGTCCCCCCTCTTAAAATAAGAGGGGGTTCTTGGGGTGATATGACTATGAATTACGAAACAACTCCAATCATACTGTCTTTGCGAGCGGAGCGAAGCAATCCCGTCGCTTTTTCGCGAGATTGCTTCGTCGCGGACTCCTCGCAATGACAGATATTTGGCGTTTCGTAATTCATAGATATAAAAGGCGGAGTCAGTGAAAGATCAATTTATTCTGGGCAACTAGCAAGTTGCAGTAAGATAGCTTCCAAATCCTCAAAGTTCTCCACGTCAAAGTAGTGGTCGTCCACGCTGGTTGCAATGGTTCCACTAAGATATGCCGAGGTGGCAGGAGTAACATTAACGCCTACGACATAAATCGTAATACCAGCCGCTTTTGCCGCGGCAGCAGCGGCAGCGGCGTCAGTGGCTGGATCGCCGCCGCTATTGCTGGTGGTCGGCGCGCCGTCCGTGATTAACACTATAAAGTCGGGTGAGGTAGCGTCCGCCCTATCGTGCCCGTCGCCTGGATTGTCAAGTTCCGCCGTTGCATCCTACAAGGCGTCTTCCAGGTTGGTCATACCACTCGCTGTCATAGCGTTGATGGCTGTATGCAAGACATTGGGGTCGTTATTGTCGACATGAACGTCAAGAGCCGCGGTCGCTGAGAAGCTCACCATACCTGCGTGAGCGCCATTAAGTTGCAGCGCGTCCACGAAAGAATTGGCTGCGTTCTTCAAAGTCGGCATATTGTCCGGCGGCCCTGCAATGCTACCACTTTCATCCAGCACGAGCATTATATCCGCTTGCTCGCTACACAAATCATTTCCCGGCAAGCTGATGCTAAAAACTTCCAACCACAAATCACAGCCGTAAAGCTTGTGTTCGTTGGCAATGGGTTGGACATAATTAGCCGCAATAGCGTTTGGATTTACGTCCTCCACAAAACTTTCCCAGTCTTGGGCGCAATGGCCGCCAAAGCAAGGAACCTTTAGGTCGATATTCCATGTGTCGGAAATATCGCCCGCGGCCTTGACCAAATGTCCTTTGACGTCAAAGGATTTGGCGACAGCCAAATTCCAGTCAACTAGATTGATCGGCCCGTGAAAAGCCGACAAAGCCGCGCCGTCGTTTTCCGCACCTGTTCCGTCAGTGGTAATTTCACTCTTGGAAAGATAAGGGCAAAGCAGAGGCAACATCACGTAACCCTTATCCGCGTCGACACATTTAAACCCGCCGTTCGCATCCTCGGTTACTTGGCCGAAAGCCGAATATTCCTGGCCGTTCGTGGGCGTTCCCACAACCGGCAAACCGCACTTGGGTTTTTGGCGGATGAAATAATCGACATCATCCACGCGATCCTCGTCCTGAAACGACTGGGACAAGGTCACGTCAAAGGTTTTGTCGAGTTTTTCCTGCGGAAAAACCGTGCCAAAATTCAACGCCCTAAGCGGCACATTGAGGGCGTTTTCAATCTTCGCCGTCACGTTGATAACGTGCGCTTCAAAGGCGGAAAATGCCGCGGCGCCGGCCACGACAACCGCTATGGTCGCCAAACCGATGCCGAATCTTGTTAAAGTTTTTTTCATAGCGTTCATTTTAATTGTGAAATCCAAAATAATTGCATAACCCCCTCGAACTCCCCCTTATACCTAAGGGGGAGGGGTGAGGGTTATACCGATTGTTTAATAGATCTTCGTCACTTCCACCCACAAATCCGCGCCAAAGATTTGGTGCTCTAAACGCGGATC
>ERZ1292629.2619-Hain-H43-01um-R1-2619-length-14810-cov-11_pt1 | contig 14810 bp, 19 predicted proteins | sample MGYA00564399_ERZ1292629 | MGnify/ENA primary metagenome ERZ1292629 (study PRJEB36523, sample SAMEA6512636) | groundwater metagenome | collected 2019-01-08 | study: AquaDiva: Metagenomics assemblies of 32 groundwater samples
CGTAGATTCTACCCACCATTATACACCCTAGCACGTATTTTGTCAAGCCCTTTAAAGGGTGTTTCTATTGTGGCAAAATTGCAATGTATATAGGGTCTGCGATGTTGCAACGACAGTGCATTTACAATGATCTGACACCCTTCCCGGGAACAAAGGAATCTATGGGTTTTGGTATACTGCGAAAATGAAAAAGAGAAAAATGTATTCCGCTGAAGCGAAAGCAAAGGCGGTCATCACCGTCATCTCCGGCGAGAGGGTAGAACAAATCAAAGCAAAGCTCTCTTTTGCTGATTCATTAATAGACAAGTTCAAAAATGGAGACCTAAAGACCAGACGAGGACTGCTTAGCGGTATTGGTTCGAACCACACTCTAAAAGACAGAAAGCTATACGTATCAATAGAAAAACCACTCCTTCTCTTGAAAGAGCTTAAAAATCGTGAGGTATCCGATAGGATAGGGTTAGAACCAGAAAATACATTGCAAACAAAAGATATTTTGAGTGAAATGCTCCTCTAATTCCGCTATGGTGGAGATGGGCGGAATCGAACCGCCGTGCATGTGAGGAATCCTGCGCTTCTACGCGACGTAGAGACTTTTTATCCCGTGAAGGATTTTGAGCGGACGTGCTTTAAAAATTTCAAAACGCACAGCCGCCGAGTTTCAGAGGCCGAAGCCTTTCAGGAGAGTCCGAAACGATTCTCCCCCTATCCCCGTTTTATAACACCGTGTTTTCTCCGCGCGGGGAGCGTGGAGAGGCGATGTCGGTTAGGCTAACGCGTAACCGAATGAGAAATCGTTAACCGCCAAAGGCGATTTTACGGATTTTGCATTTGATTTTTGGAAAGTTTAGAGAGTTATCCGGCTCTATCGCGCGCGGGAGGATTGGACTTACATGTCTAGGCCGATCATCCCCGTATTTAAATATTTTACTAAAGCGGCGGATATAGTTCGAGCAGCGCAGGAACGGGGGCGAGACTCTGAGAGCGGGTCCCGTTCCGAGCAGCGCAGAACTGTATCTGCCGCTTCTATTCGTATTTCAAAGTTCTCCTCATATCCCTGTCCGTCTCGCGTTTCTTTATCGTTTCGCGCTTATCGTATTTCTTCTTGCCGCGGACGATTGCGATGTCCACCTTCATTTTTCGTCCCTTATTATACACCCGCAAAGGCACTATTGTCAAACCCTTGGCATGTTCGGTATCCGCCAATTTTGTGATTTCTGATTTTTTGAGAATCAGTTTTCGGACACGCATAGGATCGTAATCAACAGGCGTATTGGACGGCTGATAAGGCGGAATACCCATCTGCACGACATACGCTTCGCCGCCTCGTATTGTGACATAAGCACCGTCCAAACAGACCGTATGTGTGCGTATAGATTTCACTTCCAAACCCAAAAGTTCCATACCCGCGGTGAGAGTCTCCAGGATTTCATAGTCAAAACGAGCCTTTCGATTATTGGCCAAAGCCATGAATATATGCTATCACAGAGCATGTTTCTGATATAATGCCTTTATAACACATGCAATTTCCAAGCCAGTTCAAAAAATCCCCCAAAAACCAGAAGAAAAGCAGAGACAAACGGCCGGCTTCCCTGACGCGTTTTCTCGGCAGTTTTGGCACGGGCCTCTTCATTTTCTTCCTGCTTATAACGGCGTATTCGTTTCTGGCCAGCCAAAAAACCGACAAGCCGACGGTATCTTTGTCCGAACTTTCAAATGACGTGTCATCGGGAGCGGTCGTGGCCATAGAAGTGGACGGAGACACTTTGAATCTCACTTATAAAGACGGTACGGAAAAAATTTCCAAAAAAGAGACAGACAATGCCATAACGACATCGCTCGTCAATTACGGAGTGAAAGCCGAAGCCATCTCCACCGTGAAGATTCTGGTCAAAGAGCCTTCAGGTGTCGCTTACTGGCTTTTCAACTTGGCGCCTTTTCTCCTGCCTTTTATTTTCATTCTCGTAGTCATCTGGTTTCTCTCCAGGCAGGTGCGCGGCGCTGGCATGCAGGCTTTTACTTTCGGCCAGTCAAAGGCGCGTATCACCATGCCGGAGGATAAAAAGCAAAAAGTAACTTTCAAAGACGTGGCCGGGGCCAAGGAAGCCAAACAAGAACTCCTGGAAATAGTTGATTTTTTGAAGAACCCGAAAAAATTTTTGGATGTGGGCGCGGTCATACCGAAAGGCATACTGCTCATGGGCGCGCCGGGTACGGGCAAGACTTTGCTCGCCCGGGCCGTGGCCGGCGAGGCAGGCGTGGCCTTCTTTTCCATATCCGGTTCGGAATTCGTGGAAATGTTCGTCGGCGTGGGGGCCTCGCGGGTCAGGGATTTGTTCAAAGTGGCCAAGCAGGCGGCTCCGGCCATCATATTCGTGGACGAGATAGACGCTGTCGGCCGGAGCCGCGGCATCGGCATCGGCGGCGGCAATGACGAGCGCGAGCAAACTCTAAATCAAATTCTCACCGAAATGGACGGTTTTGAACCAAATGAAAAAGTGATAGTGATGGCGGCGACCAACAGGCCCGATGTTCTGGACCCGGCCCTGCTCCGCCCCGGCCGGTTTGACAGGCGGGTGACCATAGATTTGCCGGACAGACATGACCGCGAAGAAATTCTGAAAATCCACGCCCGCAAGAAACCCTTTGCCGAAGATGTGAACCTGGTCGTCGTAGCCGAACGCACGCCCGGTTTTTCCGGCGCCGATTTGTATTCGCTCATGAACGAAGGCGCCATACTGGCCGCCCGCGAGGACAGGACAAAAGTTTCCCAATACGACCTCATCCGCGCCATAGAGAAAGTGATGCTCGGTCCGGAGAGAAAGAGTCATATACTTTCACAGCAGGAAAAGAAAATCACGGCCTATCACGAAGCCGGCCACGCCGTCGTTTCTTCCGTTCTGGACTATGCCGACCCGGTTCATAAAATTTCCATCATCTCCCGAGGCCGGGCGGCGGGCTACGTTCTCCATTTGCCTCTGGAAGACAGAAAACTGCAGTCCAAAAAAGAATTCCTGGACGATATAGCCGTATCCCTGGGCGGTTACGTGACGGAGCGCATGATGTTCGGCGACCTCACTACCGGCCCGTCAAATGACCTGCAGGTTTCAACGGCTCTGGCTCGGGATATGGTTACAAAATACGGCATGTCAGACAATATGGGTCCTGTGGCTCTGGAGAGCGAAGGCGGTAGAGTTTTGTTCGGCCGGGGCGTAGGTGAGGGGGAGTATTCCGAAGAAGTGGCGGCCAAAATTGACGCCGAAGTGAGGGCCATAATGACAAACGCCATGAACCGCGCCGAAGTCACCATAAAAACTCATAGAAAATTACTAGAGGCCATAGCCATGCGGCTCATAGAAACGGAAACCATTGAACGAGAAGAATTTGAACAAATCCTCGTCGCCCACGGTGTCGTCCCAAAAAAGAAAAAAGACATAGAACATCTGGCATAAACCGAAACTCATGACAAAAAAGCCGCCCTCCCGCCAAAAAAAAATGTCAGGACAAGCGGCTTTGAACAAACAAGGAAGAAAAGAGGACTGAGGTTCTTTCTGAGAGGTTGAACCCGTTAATATTGTCCGGCCTCGCAAAGAAGACCAGGCCGATTCCGCAACTAACCGTTTCACCAATAATTTTGCACTCATATATCGGTATGTCACGAAATCTGCTCTTGCTTTCCTCACTCAACCGGTTTTGATGGATTTCCTTCACGGTTTCGAGGGTGATCTCTCTGAAATGTCTTTCTCTGAGAACCATTTCAATCTTTTCATGAGTGGGATTTTTTCCCAGTGCGGCGATTGGAAAACCCCATTCATCCGGATTCTCCTCCCCACCTCGAACCAACAAAACCTCTTTCCTTCCTCCCTTTACTTTTAAAACAACAAAGAGCATGTGAGTCGTATCGTTCATGTTATGTCTCCTTTCGAGCCTCATTATATTGTATATTTCAATTTTGTGCTTTAGGATAGGGGGGCTGGTGCGAACGCATTCTGCGCCTCTGACTGTTTCGGTCAGTCGAGCACAGGCGCGAAATTGAAGTTTTTTATATGCGCCTATAGCTCAGTTGGTTAGAGCATCGAGCTTATACCTCGAGGGTCCTAGGTTCGAGTCCTAGTAGGCGCACCCGCTGATTTTGGCTAGTCCACGGAGACCTTGTTCGCCACCGTATTTTTTACCGTCGCCGTCAATCCATGTCGGATAGCCGTTTATGCCTCTGTCCAGACAGAGTTTTTCATTTTCCGGACATTCTACGTATTGGATGTATTTGAAAGCCTTGCCAAAGAGAGCTTTTTCTCTCTGGCAATGATTGCACCACTCCGCGCCGTACATTGTTACGTTTTTGTCAGTCAAACATTGAGCAAAAGAAGTGAGGTTGTTTGGAGATGAATCATTATTTGAGTTTTTCTTGGCCACTACAAAAATAGTCGTGAAGATACCTATGATGATTATGATAATGGAAATGATTTCAGTTTTTTTCATTTTCTTTATTCCTTGCAGCAGTCAACCAGGTTTTTCATTATGTCGTCGAGAGACATCGGCTTTTCTCTCTCTACCATGCGCGGCACATCGCCGGCTTTTATGATTTTCAGGCGCAGGGCGAAAAATAAATTATAAATTTTATAAGCGAAGCCGAAAGTTTCCCGCGCCAGGTCTCTCTTGCCGTCCGCTTGGAGTTTTGTACCGACTTCCATGAGCCTCATGACGGTCGCCAGGAGATGTTTTGATACGCACCAGCTCTCGCCTTCGGTTTTTTGAATCATCCGGGCCAGCAGAACTTTACGGATTTCGCGCGTCTCGTTCAACAAGTCGTAATATTCGGACTTTTCGGTTTTCGCTCCCGTAAAGAAAAAATGTTCTTCCAGAGAAAGCAGGTTCATGACGGCGATGGAGAGGTCTTCTTCTGTTGAGAGGTCTATGCCGCTTGTCTTGGCTTGGGCCACTCTCTCCTTCAATTCTTCAAAATCCATCGGTTTTTCTTTTTTCATATTCTCATTTATCATGTTCTTGTTTTTTAAGTAAAAAATATAAGCGTGCCAATTGCGAGAAGGGCAAAATCCAAAACAATGCGCGCTTTTCTGGTTTCCAGTTTGCGCAGGCGATTTATTTTTTCCAGGACTGTTTTTGAAGCGGCCATGACGAGCATGACGACGAGGGGCAGGACAAATATCGCATTATAGGCGATGAGATAGCCGAATCCCGACCAGAAAGTCTTTTGGTCATGGAGGAGCGATAATACAAACAGATATGGTCCGCCTGTGCAGGGAAATTCAAACAGGCCGACGACGATGCCGAGGAGGAACGCCGCCGGCACGGACGCTCTGTGGATAATTTTTCCCATGACCGGATGACCTCTCTCGGGAATTTTCAGTTTTAAGGGAAAAGCGGGAAAGAATTCATTTAGAATGGCAATCAGACTGTAGGCTATGAGTATGACCGCTCCGATTTTAGCCATGAAATTCGGAACAGCGAACACAGACAGAACTTGGAGAATACCTATGCCGATTAACGTATAAACCAAAGCGATGCCGAGGATGTACACGCCTCCGGCCGCAAGGACAAATCGCCTGTCTTTGCCGAGAGAAAATAAAAAAACGACAGTGAGAAAGAGAATGGAAAAAGCGCAGGGATTGAGACTGTCTGCCACCGCCGCTCCGGCTATAATGGGCAAAAACCATTCGTTTCCGCCGTTTGCCATGTAGTTTAGAATCATTGAAACTTATGATACCAGAGTTTTGGCCAGCGCAAAGCGATGATACAGGACTTTTGCCGCTTCGTACGCGCCGAATAGAGAAAAAGAATACCAAACATCACCTACGATTGCGTTGCGGAAGAAAGGCATGCCGGCGATGTAAGAGGCGGAGAGGCCCGAGATTGTCGGTTCATACATGGAAGTGAAGAGCCAGACTGCCCCGTTTGTGACGAGGAAAAAAACAGTTGAACCGGCGACTGATGCCAGAGCGATGGTAACCGGATTTTTCTTTTTTTGAAGCGTGAGGCCGGTGAGTCCCGCCAGTCCCATGGCGATGTAAACCGCCGCATTCATCTGCCATCCGTAAAATCCTATGAAAATGTCGCTCGCCACCATGGCGATGACCGGCACGGCAAAAGCAAATCTTTTTCCCAGATAAGCGCCGGAAAAAATGCCTATGGCGACTACGGGCGCGAAATTCCAGGCATGAGGCAAGAGCCTGCCCGCTACGCCGATAGCAACCAGAGTGATGGCAAATAATATTTTTGTTTTTGTTGTCATTTTTTTACAGATTTTTATTCATTCTTGTTTTTAAATTTTAAAAAACCGGAAATTTTGGAAAACATTTTTTTTAACCACGTTTCTCTCGGTTTCAAGGCAATGATTGCACCCGCCGCCTGGCTCTCACTCCTGTTTTTATCATTATAAACCATCAATGATTCATTCTCTGATTTGTTTTTTGATTCCTCTTTTGCCATGAATTTCTGATTTTGCAGAGCGATGTTATATTTCTCTATGAAATCATTCATGGATATATCCATTTTCACGATTATTTCTTTTGTTTCTTTCACTTCGTCTGTCGACGAGAATTTTGTTGTTTCTTGTGGAGGTTTGTTTTCCGCGACCGATTCGCCCGCGGCGCGGCGGGATGGTGTCATGACATTTTCAATCACTTGAATTTGATTCCTGGCTCGATTATTGGCCTCAGGGCTGGATCCTTCCGGTATTGGTTCTAAAACCGACAAAGTTTCCGCGGGGAAATAATAATCCATAGCCAACCCTATATTATAAGAGCCGGCCGTTCCCAAAATAAAGTCCGCAAAGCCGTTTTCGTCGCTTGCGACAGAGGAAATAACCAGGGGTGAATACGGATCATTGGGGTTCGTTTGCGTCGCTCCTATCGTGGCTCCGGATAGGACGGTCCAGGCATTATTTACGTAATCGTAGCTTTCCGCTTTTACTTTTACGGGTGCCGCAGTCTCGGCGCTCGCTGACGAAAGCAAAACTCTGCGCGGATTGCCGAAATAAAAATAAATAGTGTCGCCGGCGGATAGAATATATTTATCCATTCCTATCGGCGGATAAATTCCATTGACGACATACTGCCAATTGGCGCAGGCATGTTTCGGTGGCGAGACGATATCAACACAATTTACATATAGGGAACCGAAGTCGCTGTAATAAACGAGATCGGATATGGCAAAATCGGCCGACGAATCATCTGCTGTTTTGACGGCGATCATCGCGCTGTCGGATGCCACTTCACGATTCGCGCCGGTATTGTCAGAAATATTTGTCTTTGAGTTTTTAGTGATGGTGATCGGACCGCTAAAGACTAGCGCGTCTTGGTATCTCACATTGACTGTTACTGAAGAGGTGGCAGTTTCATCCGCAAACAAATAAAAAGGAATAATAAACAAAGCGACAATCAAAAAAAGTTTTTTCATATGATTTTTAAAGACTTTTTAAATAAATAAAACCGCTTCCGATAGGGAAGTGGTGGCATTCTCGGCCGTCGCTTTCCTGCTCGGGATAAAATCGCGCGACGACCGGACTCATTTCGCTTTTTTATTTTGAATTTTCTCAAAAGCGAACATTACCGTTGCGGCACAGTGGAGGAATCAAACCTCACTTCCAACGCGCGACAGTACTGATTGTAATACAATCAAAATTTAATTTCAATCTTTCGAAACAGTTAAATTACCAGTCTCTTGACCCGCAGTTCGTGGAGAATTTTGCATGGCTCAACGATGCGAGGATCAACAATTCGATAGAAAATATTCAAACCGCGTCTCCTGGGTACGACTAAACCATTGTGTCTCATGAGAGCGAGGTGTTGAGAGAGGTTTGCTTTCGGCAGGTCGGTTATTTGGAGCAGATCTTCCACCGAAGTTTCTTTTTTCTTCAGGATGTTGAGGACTTCCAGTCTCTTTGGATTGGCCAAAATCTTGTACAGGAGGGCATTTTTGCTATAGGCCTCCTTTGGAAGCGGAGATTTCATAGTTTCTATATTATTAACCGAATATACAGCCAGTATACCAACCTGAAAATCTTTTTCAACCAGCCGTGAACTCTCGCCTGCCGTCCCATCTGTCTGATTTTCCGTTGACAAAAAGTTTTTCATCGGGTGGGACTCGGGTTATCCACTCTTTTTGTTAAACTTTCCACCGACTTCCCGCTATAATGATTTCACTATTACGAAACTTTGAAACACATGACATCAAAAAACAGAAAGAACGGTTCAGTCGTCGTCAAAAGCATTTACAAGAGAAACGGTAGCATTACCGAATTCAATACGAACAAAATTACGGAAGCGGTTTGGAAAGCGATGACGCATACGGGCGAAGGTTCCGTGGAAGAAGCCAAAAAAGTGACTGAAAAAGTCTATCGGGACCTTCTCAAAATAACGGCCAAGCACAAAAACTTTATCCCGACGGTGGAAGGCGTTCAGGATACAGTGGAAAAAAGCCTCATTTTGGGAAAATACGTCAAAACCGCCAAGGCCTACATCCTATACAGGGAAGAGAGGGCCAAGGCCAGGTCGCTCGGCCATCAGGTTCCTTCCCATGTAAGGAAATTGGCCGAAGAAAGCAAAAAATATTTTAAAAATTCCCTTGGCGAGTTCGTTTACTACCGCACTTATTCCCGTTGGATAACGGAAGAAGGCAGGCGCGAGACTTGGATAGAGACGGTGGACCGCTATATGTCTTTCATGCGGGAAAATGTCGGAGAAAAATTCAACTCTGCGGAATATGCGGAGATGCGGGAAGGCATTTTGAATCAGGACGTAATGCCGTCCATGAGATTGCTCCAGTTCGCCGGACTAGCGGCGCGCAAGACCAGCGTCTGCGCTTATAATTGTTCTTTTATCGCTCCGGAAAATTTTCAGGACCTGGCGGAAATCATGTATGTTTCCATGTGTGGCACGGGCGTAGGCTGGTCGGTTGAGAGCAAGAACGTCCAAAAATTTCCGCAGATCAAATTTCAGGAGAAAAGAGCGATGACAAAGCACGTCATTCCCGACGACAAAGAAGGTTGGGCCGACGCTCTGGCTCTGGGCATGCGGGCCTGGTCCGACGGCCGCGATATAGAATTTGATTTTTCCCTGTTGCGTCCGGCCGGAACCAGGCTCAAAACCATGGGAGGCAAAGCTTCGGGGCCGGAACCGCTCAAGCGTCTGCTCGCCTTTGCGCGCGAAAAAATGCTCACTCGCCAGGGCAGGCGCCTGCGCAATATAGACGTTCACGACATCATATGCATGATAGGCGACTGCGTCGTTTCCGGCGGTGTCCGGCGCAGCGCCATGATTTCGCTGTCTGATTTGGACGATACGGAAATCCGTGGCGCAAAATCCGGCGCTTTTTACACCACCGAGCCACAGAGAATGCTCGCCAACAATTCCGCCGTTTATGCCCAAAAACCGACGAACGCGGAATTTTTGGAAGAATGGATAGCTCTCATGAAATCCGGCTCCGGCGAGCGTGGCATATTCAACCGCGGCTCCCTGGCCAGGACCCTGCCGGCGCGCAGAATCGAAGTTCTCAAAAAATACGAAGGTTATTTTGACGCGTCGGGGAATATCGTGGGGCCTATCGGCACCAATCCCTGCGGCGAAATCATTCTGCAGTCAAAACAGTTCTGCAATCTGTCCGAAGTGGTGGCCCGCAGAAAAGACACTGTGGAATCTCTCATGAAAAAAATCAGACTAGCCACCATGCTCGGCACGTATCAGGCGAGCCTGACCAACTTTCCGTATCTTTCAAAAGAGTGGCGGGAGCATTGCGAGCACGAGAGACTGCTCGGCGTCTCCGTCACCGGCCAGTGGGATTCAGAGGCGGCCAGAAATCCGGAAATTCTCTCCCGCCTAAAGGATGCGGCTCTGGCAGTAAACAGAGAGTACGCAAAACGCTTGGGCATCGGCGAATCAACGTGCATCACTTGCGTCAAACCGAGCGGCACCGTGTCCCAGACGGTTGACTGTTCGTCGGGCATGCATCCGCGCCACGCACCGTATTACATCCGCCGAATCAGAATTGCCGCCACGGATGCGCTGTTCAAAATGCTCCGCGACCAGGGTGTACCGTACAAACCGGAAGTGGGCCAATCGGTCAGTTCCGCCACTACCTATGTTCTGGAATTTCCCGTAAAATCCCCGAATGATTCCCTCTACAAGAATGATATTTCCGCTCTCGACCAGCTGGAGCACTGGAAAATGGTCAAATTGAATTATACCGAGCACAATCCGTCAGTTACTATTTCGGTCGGCGACGACGAATGGATAGAAGTGGGCAACTGGGTCTATAAAAACTGGGATATCGTCGGCGGCCTGTCTTTCTTGCCGAGAGAAAACCACATCTATGAACTGTCTCCGTATGAAACTATCAGCGAGGAAAAATATACAGAACTGGCCTATCGACTGGAGAATATAGATTACTCAAAAATCATCACATACGAAAAAACCGACGAGCTGGATGTAAAAAAAGAGATGGCCTGCGTCGGCGACGTCTGCGCCGTAGTGTAGAGACGGATGAGTGCAGTTTGTCGGTGCAAAACTCAATGTTTATCATTTTTACGGGCAACGGCAAAGGAAAGACGACGGCGGCTATAGGCCAGGCTATGAGAGCGGTGGGCAACGGTAGCCGAGTGCTCATGGTAGAATTGATAAAAGGGCCGTGGAAATCCGGCGAAGACACGGCGGCAAAAAAAATAGGTAGGTCTTTTCGGATAGTCAAAAAAGGTTTGGGTTTTGTGAGAATAGAAAACGATCAATTTACTTTTTCAGAGCATGTGGAAGCGGCGAAGGAAGCTCTGACGTATTCTCTTTTGGAACTCAAAACCGGCAAATGGGATATTCTTATTTTGGATGAAGTTTGGGTGGCTCTCGATTTGGGGCTTTTAAATTCCACAGAAGTCGGAGATTTCATAAAATCAGCCACATCGCTCTGCGATCATCTCATCATGACCGGCCGCGGTTGTCCCGAAGAGTTTATAAATCGGGCGGATTTGGTGACGGAAATGAAAGAGATAAAACACCCTTTCAATTCTGGAACGATTGGGCAGAAGGGAGTGGAGTTTTAGTTAGGCAACAACGACTAATTCACTTTATTTTCCGGGGTTTTGCCGGCGAAAAAGTCTATGATGCTCTGCGCCGAGAGGCGCGCCATTTCTCTGCGGACACTCTCCCGGGCCGATGCGATATGAGGAGTGAGAATTACGTTTGAAAGTTTGGCGAGGCCGAAAGCGAGTCTCGGCTCAAATTCAAAGACGTCCAGAGCCGCTCCGCGGATAGTCTTGTTTTGCAATGCCTTGACCAGAGCGGTTTCGTCAACGACAGGACCGCGGGAAGTGTTTATGAGAAATGCCGTCGGTTTCATCATTTTCAGCCGGGTTTCATTTATGAGATGATATGTGGAATCGATAAGGGGAACATGAAGGCTCACCATATCCGCCTGAGCGAGCAGACTTTCCAGACTCTCGCATTTCTGCGCGCCGTATTTTTCTTCAACTTCCCTGTTCTGACGGATATCAGTGTATATGATTTTCGCGCCGAAACCACCGTAGGCCATGCGCGCCACTTGCGAGCCTATATTGCCGACGCCTATGAGGCCGATTGTTTTGCCGGTGAAATCGGTACCCACGAAATTCATGGGCGCCCAGCCCAGATATTTTCCCTTCCTTATAAAAGTGTCGCCTTCCACTAGTCTCGTCGTGAGAGCGAGCATCATGGCAAATGCGTGCTCGGCCACGGCGATGCTGGAAACGCCGGGAGTGTTCGTGACGGCTATATTTCTTCTCTTTGCCTCTTCCACGTCTATATTATCGTAGCCTGTGGCATAATTGGCGAAAATTTTTGTCGCCGGGGAGGCGTCAAAAATTTTCGCGTCCATTTTATCTGTCAGGAGACACAAAACCGCGTCGTATTTTTCCTTTTTCAGGCGCTTTATGATTTCCTTCCGGCTCATGGCCCGGTCTCTCGGCCAGACATCTACATCAAAATCGTTCTCTCGGAGCATTTTTTCGGCTAGGTCCGGAATTTTTCTGGTAATGAATACTTTTTTGCCTATATTTTTTGTCATTTTTTGTCCTGTTTACACGTCTTTTTAATTTTTTGTCTCTTCCTCTCCTCCGCTTTCTCTTTTTTCACGCATTTACCGTCCCTGCCGTCCGCCTGATGTCTGGCCATTTCCAAAAAAATCTCCCGTTTTTCGCTTGCCGGACCGAGGGTAACTATAATCTGGGCTCTGGATGCCATAAAGTTTGATATTCTTATTATACCAAACTTGTCCACAGAAATATTTGTGATAGTTTCGTTTTTTCGATACAGTACAGGTGTATTAGACCGGCGCATTAAAAATAATTATTTCTATGAACAAGGAAAAAAAGATTGAGTGGATATTGCGGGTGGCCGTGGCGGGCGAGTTTCTGGGACACGGAGTTCTGGCCGTCGGTCAAAAGGCGGCCTGGCTCGGCTGGATAGGGGATATTTTGAAAGTTGAGCCAGCTACGGCGGGAGTGATACTGACGATTATCGGTGTTTTGGATATCGCTCTAGCCGCACTCGTTCTCATAAAACCGATACGGCAAGTGATTCTCTGGATGGCCGTCTGGGGGTTTATCACAGCGCTCGTCCGTCCCATCGTCGGCGAATCAGTCTGGGATTTCATAGAGCGTTTCGCCAATGTCGGCGCGCCATTGGCTCTGTATTATCTGCTCAAGTAATAATTGCCAGAAATGGAAAAGTTGTGAAAGGGATATTCTCGTGGAGCACGAAAAATTTTCTGCTGAAAATTTTTCTCGGCTTCGTCGCCGTCACTCCTCAGGCGTCTCCACTCGAACATCCCTTTCACAACTTTTCCATTTCTGTGCCTTGACTAAATACCCAGAGGGGGTATAACATGAACGGTAATGATACGCCCGTACGGAAAAATGATTTCCCTAATTGTTTTTGTGTCGTTTGTCGCGACAGTCTCGTTTGGTTTTGCTCTCATGATGCATGAACAGGGAGAAATGGTTGGCGCATGTCCCTTTTCACCGGCCGGCGTGATGCCATGCTCGGAGAGCATGATGACTTCGGTTATCCACCATATTTCGGCTTATTACTCATTTCTCAATGTGCCCGCGGGCATGACGGTCTTCTCCACACTTTTTTTGATCGGAATATTTTTGGTTTCTATATTTTCAATCGATTATTTTACGCTTCCGCCAGTTTCTCTCTCTGCCGGCTACGTGGACTTTTCCCAGACTTCTTCCTCAAAGAGAAAAACAATACGTTGGCTCTCTCTTTTTGAACATAGTCCATCTCTCGCTTAAAAGCGTCTGAAGATTTCTCTTTTTTCAGACGCTCAAACTCACGCTCCAAAAGATCGGCGGGTTTTTGCGTTTTATTCCTCCATTACTTCTTATTCATTCTATTTATTCATTTAATTCATCCAATTCAAATTATGAAATCAAAAACACTCATTTCTTGCCTCATCGCTCTCATTGCCATAGTAGGCCTGTTTGTCTGGGGCTATTCCACGAGAGACGGCACGACTGCTTCCGTCCAAAATGTCGCTACAGTGAATAATTCCAAAAATATGCTCACGACAGACGAAAAATTCTATGACTTCGGTATCATACCCATGAAAAACGGAGATGTGGTCAAGGAATTCACCGTGAGCAATCCTACGGACAGAGACATAAAAATAAGCAAAGTCTTTACTTCCTGCATGTGCACAAGCGCTTTTATTGTCGGGTCGGACGGCATTCTCAAAGGGCCTTTTGGCATGATCGGACACGGGGCGGTTCCTCCGGCAAATGAAATCGTCAAAGCCGGCGACAGTCTCATCATCCGCGCCGTCTTCAATCCCAACGCTCACGGTCCGGCTGGCGTGGGGAGAATTGACCGATTCATCACTCTCACGGATACCGACGGCGGCACATTGGACTTGGAAATAAAAGCGACTGTAACTCCATAAATAATTCTCTAATAATTTCTTAATCCCGTGAAAAAACTTATTACAAGTCTCGTTGTGGTTTGTGTTGCAATCGTTGCGGTCGTTCTCCTGAAGTACAGTTCTGGTTTTTCCGCTTTTCTCTGGAGCGTGAGTCAGGAAGGCGTCTGGCTTTTGCCTCTAGTGGCGTTTTCGGCTCTGCTGGATAGCGTGCATCCATGTTCATTCTCTATTCTGCTCATCACCATTGCCTTTCTCTTTAGTTTGCAGACATTGCGCTCACGAATTCTCCAAATCGGCGGTCTCTACATAGCCGGAATATTCGCGGCTTACTTTACCATCGGCATAGGGCTCCTAAAGGTGCTTCACATATTCAACACACCGCATTTTATGGGCAAGCTCGGCGCGGGTATGCTCATTTTCTTTGGATTATGGAATCTCATCACCGCTCTATTTCCGAAATTTCCCCTTCGGCTGAAAGTGCCGGATGTGGCGCATCATGCAATAGGCAAACTAATCAATGTGGTATCTCTGCCGGCGGCTTTTGCTCTCGGTCTCCTGGTCGGTCTCTGTCAATTTCCCTGCATGGGCGGTCCGTACCTCATGACTATCGGTCTCTTGCACGACCAGGCCACTTACTTCCGCGGTTTCGGCTATCTCCTCTTCTACAACGTCATTCTCATAGTTCCGCTTGTAGCGATGCTCTGGATTGCCGCTAATCCTCTGCTCCTAGACAAAGTAAAAGAATGGAGGAAAACGCAGATGCGGGATGTCCATTTATGGGCCGGAATCGCCATGGTTGTTATCGGTGTATCAGTCTTGTTCATTTAAAAAAAGAAAGCGAAAGGAAGAGTGTCTCTCGAAAATGGACGTAAATTTTCTTGCTAGAAAATTTACTAAGCTTCCTC
>ERZ1292629.2620-Hain-H43-01um-R1-2620-length-14808-cov-24_pt1 | contig 14808 bp, 13 predicted proteins | sample MGYA00564399_ERZ1292629 | MGnify/ENA primary metagenome ERZ1292629 (study PRJEB36523, sample SAMEA6512636) | groundwater metagenome | collected 2019-01-08 | study: AquaDiva: Metagenomics assemblies of 32 groundwater samples
CGACATTAAAAAGTTGTCCACACCGAAGGAATTGACGCGGACATAACTGGTCCCCTACCGTCAACGAGACAGGGAAGTCCTTCAACAAAGTCCTTCCGATTCAAGCTGAGGTAATATTGCGCGTTTGGCTCGATACCAACGATGATGACGCGCGGGTATTTTTCACGCTCGTCTACGTTGACGTATATCTTGCCAATCCATTCGAAGATTTGTTCCGTTGACAATGTGTCGCGGCCCTTTCTCTCATAGTTGAAGTAAATCTTTTTTCCTTTCGGCGATTCAATAGAAAAAAAGTAGTCACTGCAAATCTGCGGAGTTTGATCAGCACCCATCAACACTGTCAGGCCCTCTTTGATTTGGACAACGCGATATCCCGTTTCTTCGGCGCTCTTTGCCGAACTCGGCAGAATGAACGCGAGCCAAAGTACGAAACCCAGAATGACGTATTTCATGTCGCCCCCTTGTGGTTGGTTGTTCAGGTGTTTCTCCTCTCGCACTTTAACCCTCGCGCCATCTTTGTCAACGGCTCTGATTTTTATAAAAAACCCCGTCAGCTGACGGGGTTGATTTTCTGGCTCGGCATCTTGAACACCATGCCTTTTCTTAAAGAGCTCGCGAGTGTCATCTTCTTTTTTCTGCCGAACTTCCACTCGCGTACAGGGCCGTTCCGGCTCTCGCGATAATGCGAAGTGAAGTCTAAACGAGAAGTTTTCCGACTCCGCTCCAACTCCGCGATGAGCCTATAATCGCACAGCCACAGATTTCGCTTGTGACCGTCTATACAAAGAACATCCGGATATGCACTCTCCGGCGGTAATCGGAGTGCAATTGCTTCGTTCGTATCCTTATCTCGCGGGTGCACGTACCACAATTTCTTAGACATTTGCATCTCCTGAAATGAACAACCGCGCATGCGGCAATGTCTCCATCATACTTTACATAATCCGAATGTCAATGTCTTGTTGCGCAATTTTAGGGTATAATTACCCTATGAACAATAAAAAACTTGGCTTCCTTCCCGAGTATGTTTCTTGGCTGACTATAGTTCTAGCTATAATCGCGATTGTTACGTTCTTTATCGTTTCTAATCCAAGCGTCGGATACCCCGTGCCAATGGGAGTCCGAGAATCCTCTAGTGGCAAGGCGGTGCCAATGATGGATGGTAACGTGAGCGCTCCGTCTGCCGGAATGATGAGACCAGATTATTACCCCTATCCCTACCCGTATCCGAACCCGGAAGTGCCTGTGACCGACACGCGGGAATTCTTGAAGATTTACTACAGCGCATCTATGCAGACGCGCGACGTGCCAACTCTCACTCGGCGAGTAGAGACGACAGTGCGCGGGTACGACGGTCGTATAGATAACGAGTCCAGCGCGCAGATGTATGGGTATGTGAGCTTCGCTCTGCCACAGGCCAAGTATGACGCCTTCCGCGCCGAGCTTGAAGGTCTAGTTGGCAGTCGATTCCTTAAGGTCAACATTTCGTCACAGAATCTCTTGTCACAGAAGGTGAGCATAGAAGAACAGCAGAAGCAGGCCGACAAAACGCTCGCAGATTATAAAATCGCCCGCCAGAAGATAGTGAGCGCACACGCGAGCGCTGTGCAGTCGCTACAGACCAAGATTGATGCCACAACGGCGACGTCAAGCGAACGAGCATCGCTAGAGCAACAGCTCGCGATAGAGAACGAATCGTACGCGAGGAACTTAAGTAATGCTGACGCGAATATTAAATATGCGCAAGATTGGGTCAAAGGCGTACAAACACAGGACGCGACACTGCTCGCCAACGTCGCGACGGTGACGGGTACTGTATCTATTCAGTGGATAAGCTTCTGGGACATGGCTCTACTCTACCTCCCGGGTTACTGGATACCGACAATCTTCGCCATACTCGCTATCCTCTCCTTCACCAGCGATCGCCGTCGCAACTTAGGTGTAAGTCTCTAGGTTGAAGTGAGTATGAGTAAGAACCCATTTATAAACGCGCTCGGCGCGGCTGGGTATATCAGTCTCCTCGTGACATTCATCTTCAACTCACCCAAACTTATTACAGACAATGAGCTCGGGATGATGGCGCCCATCCTCTTCCTCTCCCTATTCGTAATCTCCGCCGCGCTGATGGGCTACTTCTTCGTCTATCAGCCCGTCCGCCTCCTTATAGAAGGTAAACAAGCCGAGGCGACGAAACTCTTCTTAACAACCCTATTCTCATTCGCCTGCATCATAGCCACCGCCACCCTCGCGTGGCTCCTAATCAGCGCTGCGCTCTAGCCAGGCATTATCACTTGGAGCAATAATCGTGAAATTTGGTCATTTATCCACATCTTTCACGATTATGCTTGACATTTCAGTGAATAGGGACTATACTGGACCTATATGGCACGTACACCTCATACGTTGAGTCAGATATCAGCTCTTCGGGAGCGGTACTACAAGGCACTCCATGGGAAAGAGTCATTGACTAGGATTATTAGTGAAGCCGAGATTCCAGAGCATGTCTACAACTCAAACGCGATTGAGAACAGCACACTCACACTCGAAGAGACTGAAAAAATCCTTCTCCAGATAAATCTGGACCGCTTCGTGAGCGAACGAGAACTTTTTGAAGCGAGGAACCTCGCACGCGTGACGGAGTATATAGAGTCGAAAGCGAGAGAATCGGAACTCTCGCCACCAATCATGCTCCTACTCCACAAGATGCTCATAGCGAATATTCGTGATGATATCGCGGGACGTTTTCGTAAAGACGGCGAGTGGGTGAGAGTCGGTGCGCATATTGGCGCAGACCCAAAGGATATTGAACGGCTGATTACTGATATGCTTGTCGCGTATCATGGAGGTAAGGACGCGCACATCGTCGTCCGTATCGCGCGACTGCATCTCGCATTTGAAAGCACCCATCCATTCTGCGACGGCAACGGCCGGATCGGGCGTGTATTGAATAATTACGAGCTGATACGCGAAGGATACGTGCCGATTAATATCGCGTTCATTAATCGCGCACGTTACTACGACGCATTTAATGAATACGAAAAAAAAGGTAGTACGAAGATTATGGAAGAGATTGTCGGGCGTGCGCTCGCCAACAGCTATCACAAACGTCTAGCGTATCTGGAAGGGAAGACCGTCGTTACGCTGAACGAATATGCGAAACAACATAATCTCTCCTATTCAAATCTGATTAACAAAGCAGGCCGTCAAACTATCCCCGCCTTTTTTGAAAAAGGAGTGTGGAAGATTGTAGCCGACGCTACTGTATAGCCCCATCTGTCCGTGACGGAGTGGGCTAGCTCACATCATGTTTTTGAATAAATAGAGTCCCAACCCCGGGTGGTTTTTGAGGTATTTAGGAGTAATATATGGACACAAATGTATGGAAAAAATAAATAAGAAATTTTATTTGGCGCTAGGTATATCAGAAAAAGACATTTCAGCCATTAACAAAGAATTGGCACTTACCACTGGTCTTAAGCTAAGTCCGTTTGCCAGACCTCGTCGCGTGGAAATGACAACAGAAGCGATAGGGTGGCCAAAAGGGAAGAGTCAAGAAAAAAGAAAAATATTCGAACTTTATAAAGTGGGCGATTTTACCGTAGCTGTTGGTAAGCCCGGGAAGGAAGCAGCACCAGATTTCAGACGCAAACATTACATAACAGGTATAGAGATGAACAATCAAAACGACATGAATCCATTTGTAATGGAAAAGGGAAAAAAAGTTGGCAATGACCTAATGTTTGAAGCAATGTTTGAACAAATTGAACACCTTATGCATGCCGACATGTTTGGATTGGAACTTTTAGGTATGCTTATTTTTAGGATGGCTTTTATGTTGGACCACCAGAAAGATTCTCAAGGACATTGGAGGTATATTCCACCAGGTGAATCTATGCACGTGTTAAATAATCACTTACCAAAAATTGGTGATGTTCCAGCAGAGATTTTCTTATATTTTCTAGATGTATTAGCTTTGAACGAAGACGTTAAAGTACAGACTATGGGCCATGAGGACGCAAAACATGACTATGGACGTATCAATACTCTGCTTACTTTCGCGCACTTAATATCAGTTTTGTTAAACCGACGATCTCTTGCAAAATTTGCAGGTAATTTTGCTCGACCTCCTTCTGGAATGGCTCCAATGCCTAAAATTAAAGGCATATTTGAAACCTTTCCACTTCTGTCACCTGATTTTTGATTTCCACTCTCCTCTTCCGTCCCTGAAAGAGTTTATGCTCATTGTCGATATATCCTTTCGTTAGTCGATCATTTATTATATTGCAGTATTTTTTATCAATTTCGGCTGATATAAATTGGCGGTTCAAATTTCTACACACATCTATTTCCGCCCCACTACCGCCAAAAAGTGTAAAGACAATATCTTTGGGTTTTGTTGATGCCTTAATTAGCATTTCTGTTAATTTCTGAGGAATTTGGCAAGCATGCAAAGTCTTTTCTTTGCTTACATTTTTAACAAGATTAAATTCAAACCACGAATAAGGCATTCTTCCTTTTGACCCGTTCGCTAGGTTTTGTTGAATTCTTTTGTCCGTTGGATTTTTATAGGGAAGCGCGACGTCGTCTTTAAAAAATTTATTACCCGCATCTTTTCTTACATGAAGAATGCTTCTGTGCGCAGTAGTAAATCTCCTTGGCGTATGTCCGACATTCGTATTATAGACCCAAACATATTCGTGGATATTTGGAAAATGTAAGTCCAGGTATTTAACGCGGAGATGTGCATTTTGTTGAGGGTAGTTCATCATAAAAAGATTCCCGTCATTTTTAAGCACGCGCATCGATTCTTTTGTAAGTTCTATATACCAATTTATATAGTCCTCAAATTTTCTCGTGTAATTATTTTCTCCATACCTAATACCGACGTTATAATCAGGATCTCCAAAAATCATGTCTACACTATTGTCTGGCAAGTCTTTTAAAACGTGCATTACGTCACCGTTGTAAACCTTATTAAGGTAGTCTGATATTTTACCTTTTTGCTGAACATTTTTTTTCACAGGCAAGACGAAAGTTTGAACAGTTTGCTTTGCTTCGTTTGTTTTTATTACGTCAACAACAACGCCTTGGATTTTAAGGTCCTGATTCCTCTTAATTATTATTGGTTCAAAAGAATCGTTTGCGGGTTGGAGCCGTATTTGTCGACGTTCTCTATAAAACTTCTTTACTGTTGCACTTTCATTATCTATAAAAGCAACCACGGCTTCTCCATTTTTCGCTGTATTTTGTTCCTTGACTATGATTACGTCGCCGTCGTAGATATTTTCGTCAATCATACTGTTGCCCTGCACAGTTAGTGCAAACAAACTAGCAGTGGTAGGTACTCTATTGGCTGGAAAAGCAATCATTTGTGTCCTGTCCTCTATCGCCTCAATCGGTTGGCCGGCAGAAATGTATCCAAGAAGCGGAATTTTAATCATAGACCCCATATCGTTTGCTTCTATGCTTCTGGCTTTGCCATTCTGTTTTGTTATGTAGCCCTCGTCTTTCAATCTTGATACATGAAAATGAGCGGTAGAGACAGAAGCGAGATTCAACTTTTTTTGAATCTCCTGCAGGGAAGGGGAGTATCCGTTTTTCTTCAGATACGTTTTCATGAAATCCAGAACCTCTTTTCGGCGTTTCGTGAGCATTAAACTCATTATTGCACGGAATAGAAAATAAATAGAAAGTTATCCACAGTAACAGGTAACAAGGTTCAACCTTGTCACAGACGGTGGCATAGGTAAGGTACGTTGCAGAAGGTGTTAAGATGATGCTACTGACTTTTATGCAAACGTCTTCACGCACATTTCTAGTCTGGCTTCTGGGAATATACGCAGTGCTGTTTGTCGTCCTCGCTATAGAGCCGATTGACCGCGCGACGTGGTTTGTAGAAAATCTAACCGTTTGGATTATTCTGGCCGTCATTTTGAGTTTTTATGCATACGGAGTAAGGCTTTCTAAAACTGCGTATGCATTTATATTTGTGCTTGTATACCTGCACACTATCGGAGGTCACTACACTTTCGCGCTCGTGCCGTTTGGCTTTGTGACGGACTTTTTTGACTTTTCGCGAAACCACTTTGACCGCGTGGCGCACTTCTCTGTAGGTTTTTATGCATTTGCTATTGCCGAGATTCTATACACCCGCCAGCTCGTAAAAAATAAATGGTTGCTGTTTACATATCCGGTTTTTGTCATAGCCACGGTCGCTATGTCGTACGAAATAATTGAATGGATATATGCGGCGTATAGCGCGCCAGAGGCGGGTGCGGCATATCTCGGCAGTCAGGGAGATATCTGGGATGCGCAGAAGGATATGCTCGCCGACACACTCGGAGCGCTCTTTGCAACGACCGTGTTCTTTTTCAGAGAGAAGTTATGGAAATTATCAACTTGAACCTTGGACTGTATTTGTTGGCGAGCCGGAGGCGAAGCTTTTTATGTTTTCAATAGTCGTGTTAAGAATGCGTTCCACGGCCTCTGTTGTGTTAAAGGCAAGGTGAGGTGTAACGATAACGCGCGGGTGGTTAATTAGATAGTGATTTTCTAAGGCAACTTTAATCGCTTCTGCGTTCGGGTGCGGTGCTGTGAGAAGCGCTGCTTCGTCGTTTAGTTCTCCCTCTTCTTCAAGCACATCTAGCGCCGCTCCCGCGACAATTCCATTTTTTAGTCCTTCTACGAGCGCGTCCGTTTCAACAACGGCACCTCGTGATGTGTTTATAAGGTATGAGCCTTTTTTAAATGTGCTTATATTTTCCCGATTAATTAGATGATGAGTGTGCGCGTTGTACGGAACATGCAAGGTAATAATATCGGAAGCGGACAATAGCTCGGGCAGAGCGGCATAAGTGAAATTAAGCGTGCGGGCGAGCTCGTCGTTTCTGACGACGTCAAATCCGATAACCTTCATGCCAAAACCGTTCGCCATGCGTATAACGTGCGCGCCGATGTGTCCGCAACCGACCACGCCGATAGTTTTTCCTGCGAGGTCAAATCCGCGGAGCCCAACCGGAGAGAACGTGCCGGCGCGGACGCGCTCGTCGGCATCAATGACACGTCGCGATAGTGCGAGCAGAAGTGCGAAAGTAAATTCAGCGACAGTGTTCTCGCCATAGAAGGGGACATTCGCCACTGCAATCCCGCGAGCCTTTGTCGCGGTTAAATCAATATGGTCAAAGCCGGTTGAACGCGTCGCTATAAGTTTAAGGGCAGGGAATCGCTTCAGCTCCTCTTCGCCTATTTTTGATTCTATAAAAGTGCAGAGTACTTCTGCGTCTGGATCAGATAGGTCAGGAAACGAAGCGAGAGAACCCTCATGGAAAGTAATCTCCTCATTCGGCAATCTCTCTTTCATATATCCCGCCTCCCACGCCTCGCCCGAAAAATAATGTATTTTCATGTATATATATTCTACACTGTTTCGGCTTCGCCCGACACACTTGGAGTGTGGCGGGCTTCGCGCTCTATGGCGAGGAGGCGGGAATATTTGGCGAGGCGTTCGGGCTGGCCTAGACCTCCGGCCTTAATGCCGTATGCGCCGACGCCGTAGGCGAAGTCAGCTATGAATGTGTCATCTGTCTCGCCGGAGCGATGTGAAGCGATAACTTTTAAGCCTGCCGACTGCGCTATCTTCACCGACTCAATAGCTTCCATCACAGTTCCAATCTGATTCGGTTTTACGATGACTGCGTTTACGGCTTTATTTCTTACCGCATCAGATATGAGTTTAGGATTGGAACAGGTTAAGTCGTCGCCAACGACGAGAATTTTATTATTCGCGGCGGCGGTAAAGTGTGCGAAGTCGGATTCAGCATTTTCATCAAACGGGTCCTCTATGCTTTTAACATTGAAATTTCCCACTAGATTTACATATTCTCTCGCGAGATTGTCTGCCGAATATGCTTTACCGAGAATGTTGTATACGCCTTCGTTAAATAACTGGCTCGCTGCCGCGTCTATCGCGATACTCGTGTTCGGGAATTCTTTTACCAGCTCTGCGAGGAGCTCAAAAGGCTTCTCAAGAGTATCAAACGTAGGCGCGTATCCGCCCTCGTCGCCCATCGGCGTTCCTCCGCCAGCTGGCGGACCGAGCATATCGCCAAGTTTCGTAAACGCTTTTTGCGCGATAGAAAGAGATACGCTTGTTTTTCCTTCTACAACCAACATATATTCCTGAAAGGGAAGCTTGAACCCGGCATGAACCCCGCCGTTCATCACGTTCACGAAAAGACGAGGAGCTGACGTGGTTGTTCCGGCACCTGCCTGCGCAGGCAGGCGCCCCGAGATAGCTTTCCAGAGAGGCACACCTTCGAGCTGCGCGAAGAGTCGCGCTGTGGCGATTGAAACAGAGAGAACTGCGTTAGCTCCTAGTCGCGATTTGTTTTCTGTACCGTCTAGTTCAATCAGAAACGCATCAAGCTCGTCTGGCGAGTTAAAATCGCGCCCAATGAGTGCGGCCGCGATTTCGCCGTTTACATTTTCTACCGCTTGAACGGCATCAAGTTCAACAGCTTCACGTTCGCCTGTACTCTTACCGGAAGGTACTGACGCCGTCGCGCTCGAGTCTTCGGCTATAAGAATCGTTTCTATCGTCAGACGTCCGCGCGTGTCCGGGATTGGTTTGGCGGTTATGTGGTCAATGCGCATATTCATCTATTCAATCTTTCTTCAAGCTCTGCTATTTGTTCCAACGTTTTCACTACCGAATCCGGGTTGAGCGACATGCTCTCTATGCCCTCGCGGACGAGAAACTCTGCGAAGTCGGGGAGGTCTGATGGTCCTTGTCCGCAGATACCGAGATATTTCCCGCGTCGTGTGCAGGTGCGGATAATCTTGCTGATAAGAGCGCGCACAGACTCGTCATTCTCATTTGCAATATGCGTCACGATGCCGGAGTCTCGGTCTAACCCGAGCGTCAGTTGTGTAAGGTCGTTAGAGCCGATGGACATTCCGTCAAAGAGGTCAAGGAATTCTTCATCAAGGATAATGTTTGACGGTATCTCGCACATCATATAAATCGGCTTTTTTACGCCGTTCTTCGCCATAATCGCGAGCACCTGCTCGGCTTCTGATATCGTCCTACAGAAAGGGACCATCGGGATAATGTTGTTTAAGCCCATCTCTTCACGCACTTTTACAAGCGCGCGACATTCCAACACGAACGCATCCTTGAACTTCGGGTCATAATACCGAGAGGCGCCGCGCCAGCCAATCATGGGGTTCGCTTCAATCGGCTCATACGCTTCGCCGCCGAGGAGCGTTGCATATTCGTTCGTCTTGAAGTCAGAGAAGCGCACGATGACTGGTCGTGGAGCGAAGGCAGCACCTATTTTTGCAATTCCGTACGCGAGATTATCAACATAGAAGTCAATGGGACTCTTCCAGCCGATTATTTTTTTAGTAATAGCGGCACGCACTTTAGCAGGAATTTTTTTAAAATTAAGAATGGCGAGCGGGTGTATGCCGATGTTGGAGGCGATGATGAATTCTTCGCGCGCGAGCCCGACACCCTTTACCGGCAGGAATGATTGTTCAAAGGCTATATCGGGCGAAGCGATGTTCACCATAATCTTCGTCTTAGTCTCCGGCAAAGCGCCGATGGAATGTTCTCGTACAGAAATTTTCGCCTTGCCGGCTGTGATGATGCCGACACTACCGGTAGTGTCTACCGTAATGAGAGTTCCGGTTTTCAAAACTTTTGTTGCATTACCGGCGCCAACTATTGCCGGCAATCCGAGTTCGCGCGATACAATCGCAGCGTGAGAAGTGCGACCGCCTCTGTCGGTAACAATAGCTGAAGCCATCTTCATAATCGGCTCCCAATCGGGGTCCGTCATCCCTGTTACAAGAATCTCGCCCTTTTTAAATTGCGTAATCTCGTGCGGACTCTTTATTATGCGCGTTATGCCAACCGCCGCCGCGGAGCCGACCGATATGCCGCGCACAAGTTCTTTACCTTGACCCGACACTTTGTATTCAATAAGTTTTGAGAAATCTCGGCGCGCCTGTATCGTTTCGGGCCGCGCCTGCACTATATATAACTCGCCCGTCTGGCCGTCCTTCGCCCACTCCATATCCATCGGCGTCCAAGTCTTCGCTCGCTCGGAATAGTGTTTTTCAATTATCGCTCCCCAGCTCGCGAGTTCCACTATTTCTTTTTCATTCAGTACAAAACTTGATTGTTCTTTTTGCGTTGTTTTTGTTGTTTTTGTCTGTATTATTCCTTTCTTGTGCAAAGCGTACTGCATCTTCTTATTTTTCACGCCGAGCGTTTTGCCGATTATCGGACTCTTCGCCTTGCCAATTTTTGACTTCATCACCAGATATTCGTCCGGCGTGACGTGACCTTGCACTATTAGCTCGCCCAGTCCCCATGTCGCATTAATTAGCACAACGTCTTTGAAACCGCTCTCAGTATCAACGGTGAACATGACGCCGGAAGCTCCAGTATCTGAACGGACCATCTTCTGCACGCCTACCGACAGCGCTACCTTGGTGTGTGCGAAGCCTTTATCGGCGCGATACGAGATGGCGCGGTCGGTAAAGAGAGAAGCCATAGCCCATACGACGGCTCGTACTACATCATTCGCGCCCCTGATTCCCAAATATGTTTCGTGTTCTCCGGCGAACGACGCTCCCGGCAGGTCCTCTGCTGTCGCCGAGGAGCGCACTGCGACATCAGTGTTCTTCCCATACTGCTTCTCCATCTGCTCGTATGCTCTGATGATTTTATTTTCTAAATCCTGCGGTAGAGGCGTCGCGTGTATGGCTTCGCGGACTTTTTTCCCTCGGCGTGACAAGTCTCCTAGATTTCTGGTATCCAGTCCGTCAAGCGTCTTCGCAATAAAGCCCTTAAGCCCGGTCTGGTTTAAGAAATAGTAGTAGGCGTCGGCGGTAACGCAGAACCCTTCAGGCACCCTGACCCCCTGCGGGACGACGGTTCTGATTAACTCACCCAGTGAGGCATTCTTACCGCCGACCTGCGCGACATCGTCCATCCCTATGTCGCGCATCCATACGATATGTTTCTGCGTGGCCATATTATTTCTTCAGCGCGATGACGAGATCGGACACATTAGAACCAGTATAACCCGTTATAAGGGCGTCGCCTGAAGATTTGAAGAAATCATACGAACTATGCGCGTGCAGATGTTCTTCTATAGAAAGATTTTTCTCGCGTGCGTGCGCGCGCGTTTCTGCGTCAGCGATCGCTCCCGCATGCTCGGTATTGTCGTGCCCGTCGGAGGCGAACGGCAGGATTAACTCATCGTGTTTGAGGTATTCAAGTGCGGAGAGTGCCATTTCCTGATTACGACCACCTGTGCCACCACCTGCAGAAATAGTTACAGTGCTTTCTCCCGCATATAAAAACGCTGTTTTTGCGCTTGAAGAGTGAAGTTTTTCAACAATGGCACGGCCAATGTCGCTCGTTTCGCCAGTGAAGTGGCTATCTACAACTGTTGCCGAATATCCTCGTAAAGTGGCTTCTTCGCGCATAGCAGATAGAGCATCTTGATTTGAGAGAAGAAGAATATTCGTAACGCGCTTGAAATATTTTTCGTCTTTCTGTGTTTCAATAAACTGAATGTTTGTTTCTGCGGTAATTCCGTACTTTGCGAGAATCGCCTGCGCATCAGCAACAGTAGAAGAGTCAAGCACAGTCGGGCCTGATGCGACTGTTTCAATGTCGTCATTCGGCACGTCAGAGACGACGAGTGAAATAACTTCTGCGGGATACGCCGCCACCGCGAGCGCGCCTCCGCGCGCTCGCGAGAGATGCTTTCTCACAGTATTTAAATCTTGTATCGGCGCTCCTTTATTTGTAAGTTGTTTGAACAATTCACTTTCCTCATGAAAAGTCATAGGAACTTCGGAGAGGGAAAGCAGGGTGGAGCCACCGCCTGAAATAACCATAATCACCAAGTCGTTTTCACTTTTACCAGCAAGAAATTCTAGTATGCGCTTTGAGCCAGCAACATTCGCCTCGCTCGGTAGCGGGTGTGTGCCGAGGTGCACTTCTATTTTTGAACCGCTGTCTGGATTTATATCTGACACATCCAATGCTACGCCAGATGTGAAAACATCTCCCAATATTTTTTCAATCGCTCTGCCTGCAGTTACTGCGCACTTCCCGATGCCGACATAAAAAACGTTTCTTCCCGCTATTTTAAAAATTTTGTCAGCGATATTCAGCTCACCACTTACAACTTGAACCTTACACCTTACAACTTTTTCCGTATTTATCGCCTCAAACCCCGCTTCCGCGATAGAAAGCGCATCGCGCCGAGGCTCATTCACCGCCAGCTCCTCAAAGTTTTGTATCACATTTTTTATCAAGGCGAGGCCTTGCTACGCGCTGGATGGACCGCGACGGCCGAGGGAGGTGCGCAAATGGGGAAGCACGAATCGGTCTAAGCCCCAATAGCCGGCGACGCGCCATGCGAGAATAAGGAAGATAGAGAGAGTGAAGAGAATGGGATTGATGCTTACCGTGCCCGCGAGCATGAAGTTGAGGTTCATAAGAGCGCCGAAGAACGCGGCGACACCGACGACAGCTCCAACGATAAGTCCGACACCTACAAGCACTTCTCCGACTGCAATAGCATTTGACCATGAGACAAGATGGGGAAGCACAGCACCTTTTAGAAATCCCGCATACCACATCTGCACGTCTGGATGAGCCCCGCCGGTCTTCGCGAGCGCTCCGGCGACAAAGCCCTTAATGGCACCGCCAGCGCCGCTCCCGAACCATACAGGATTCAGAACCTTGTCCATTCCGGCGACAAGCCACTCATAGCCGACATAGATGCGCACGACGAACCAAAGCGGAGCGCTTGTCTTACTTGTAAAGAAGAAATGCGGGAACCAAGATTGTTCTAGTGTGTATTTAGTCATATTAGTATAGTAGAACAAATGGACGGAAATGTATTAACCGTTTGGGGACAATTTTTTAAGTCTTTTATAGACCGGACGACGATGTATCGCCTGATGCTCTATTACCTCTTGGCGCTGTTTATCGCCGCGCTCTCTCTAAGCGCTGTTGGCTACCTCCACATCTCTCTTTCATCGCTTCTATGGTCGGCATCCGTACTCGCCATCTCTTCTTGGCTTTCAAATAAACTATTCGCGCGAGTATTCGGCGCCGTCGCGAATGTTGATGCGTCTTTAATTACCGGACTCATATTGGCTCTCGTGCTTGCTCCAACATCGCTTTCGGATATCGCCGGCTCCGTGACTCTCGCGGCGGTTGCCGTTATCGCGTCCGCGTCAAAGTATATTCTCGCATTCCGCAAAAAACATATATTCAATCCTGTGGCGTTCGCCTTAGCGCTCTCGGCGCTCCTGCTTGGCGTACAAACGGCTTGGTGGGCATCCGGCAGTCTCTTCCTCATACCGTTCATTCTTATCGGTGGTCTAATGGTTGCGTATAAACTGCAAAAGTTTGACCTAATTACCGCGTTTTTCGCCGCCTCACTTATAACAGTTGCCACCATCTCGCCGAACTTTGTAGCAGGAGTCCAAGCGGCGTTTCTGTATTCAGCTATTCTATTCTTCGCATTCGTCATGCTCACAGAGCCACTCACGATGCCGAATACTCGTGCACTTCGCATCGTCTATGGAATTTTAATCGGAGTCCTGTTTATCTGGTCTCCAAGTATCATCTCTCTTCATTTCTCTCCCGAGCTCGCTCTAATCGCGGGCAATCTGTTTGCATTTTTTGCGGAACAGAAGGGCAGATATACGCTCTCACTCATAAAACGCAATCAGCTCGCAAGCGGTATTTATGAATATATTTTTCACAGCGATTGCAAGATAATTTTTAAGTCGGGACAGTATTTGGAGTGGACGCTAGGAGGAGTGCCGTATGACAATAGAGGGAACCGCCGATTCTTTACTATCGCGTCGGCGCCAGAAGAAGATGGTATCGCGCTCGGTACGCGCTTCCCAGACGAGCCAAGCCCCGTTAGAGACAAGGACTCGGTGAGTCCTGGCCGACTTTTAGTCGGCGTCTCTAACGGGGCAAGTGCATTCAAGCGTACTCTCGCTGAGCTTCCTGTTGGTGGAGTCGTATCTGCATCTTCGCTCGGGGGTGACTTCACAATGCCGAAAGATACAAGAAAAAAGTTAGCATTCATCGCCGGAGGAATCGGCGTCACGCCATTCGCCAGTATGGCGCGGCATTGTATCGCATCTGGAGAGTCGCGCGACGCGATACTTCTATATTCAAGCAAGACAGCTTCTGAAGTCGCATATCAAGACGTATTTAAAAATGCGGAGCGTGTCGGCTGGCGCGCTGTTTATCGCATCGGCGCAATAGATTCGGAATTTATTAAACGAGAAGTTCCGGATTATCTAGAACGGCTCTTCTACATCTCCGGCCCGCCCGGCATGGTAGACGCGATGAAGAAAATGTTGATTGAACTAGGCGTCTCGCGCTTCTCTATAAAAACAGACTTCTTCCCCGGCCTCGCGTAGAGAAGTGATAAGATAAATATATGCATTCTGAAAAGAAAAAACCCGCGAGGGTGAGAGAAGTGTTGCGTGCATATGGAAACGCCGCTTTAAAATATAAGTGGTCATTTGCAGGTGCTGTAATCGCGGCGATAACTATTGAAGTAGCGGGAGTTGTTGCACCCCTTTTTTTGCGTCAGTTTATTGACTTGTTATCTCTTGGTGCACCGACTGAAGCTGTGGTCCACGGGATATTCATAGCGCTTATATTTTTTACAGTGACCAATCTCGTGGGTTGGGCGGGGACCAGTTATGTCCGCGTCAATTCCTTCGGTGTGGACAACTTTTTAA
>ERZ1292629.2621-Hain-H43-01um-R1-2621-length-14808-cov-5_pt1 | contig 14808 bp, 13 predicted proteins | sample MGYA00564399_ERZ1292629 | MGnify/ENA primary metagenome ERZ1292629 (study PRJEB36523, sample SAMEA6512636) | groundwater metagenome | collected 2019-01-08 | study: AquaDiva: Metagenomics assemblies of 32 groundwater samples
TTGGTACATGGGAAGGGAATGTTTCCGCTATCCCATCTAGTATGTATAATCCCAATTATTGGAATCCTCTTGCGGCGGGTGGAGCATGTGTAAATGAAGACAAAACTATTTCGGTCTTTTCTTCCGGTGCTCGTTGTTGGAGAGTTGATGCCAGCAATGATCCTGGTTGTTCTTGATGTTGCCCCCCGTCAAGGCTAAGTTTTGACGACAAAAGTTTGCGTTTAAGAATAAGTTTATGCTAGAGTGATCGTTACAAATTATGTCCGATGATTAGGTTTACACGGCATGCTGAACGGAAATTTGTGGTTCTTGCCCGACATGGTTTTAGGGTGACGAGAGATTTGGTCGTGCAAATAGTCGAGGAGCCAGAGTTAATTGATACTAAACGTTTGCCACTCTTGATCGCTCAAGGCCAGCTTGACTCGAGACATGTCTTACGTGTAGTCTACAGAGAGGAAAATGATGATCAGGTGATAATTACTTTTTATCCAGGTCGTCGCAGTCAATATGAAAATTAGTCCAAAATACAAAATTAATTACGAACCAGAGGCCGATGTGATGAGTTGGGAGGTGTCAGCTCGGCCGATTGATTACGCTGAAGAGGCGGGCAATTTTGTCGTTCATTATTCCAAAGATCACACTCCAGTCTTAGTGGAAATTTTGGAAGCGAGGAAGTTTTTTAATCATTCGGAGAAGTTTTTTAAAGTTCATCCCAAGAGTGCAGTTTTAGTTTAAATTATGTCCCAAGATCAACTCATTAGATTGGCCTGTAAGGAGTGCAAACGCACAAATTATTGGAGCCGGAAAAATCGGAAGCTTGTCGAGCGCAAAATTGCGCTGAAGAAGCATTGTCGTTGGTGTAAGAAACATACGCTTCATCAAGAGGGGAAGAAGTAGTATACTGCCCAAAGAAAGAGAAAGATGGGCCTATAGTTTCAATGGTAAAACAGCGCTCTCCAAAAGCGTAGTTCCCCGTTCGAGTCGGGGTGGGCCCGCCTCATGTCAAGGTTCGACCTTGACAGAAAAAGGTCGAACCTTAAGAAACGCCACTGTTTGTTTTTCCGCTTCTTGATAATCCTTCACCCATTTAATAGTTTTATCTCGTTTAAACCAAGTCATTTGCCTTTTAGCGTAATGCCAAATAGCGGTGGCGAGTTGTTCCTGCAAGAGCAGGAATTTCTCGCGCTTTTGTAAAAATTCCGCGATATAACGATACTCAAGTCCGAGCGCATCGAGTCGTTTCCAGCTTAAACCATTGGCGTGTAGTTTTTTCACTTCAGCGATTAAACCATGCTGAAGGCGATAGCGCAGGCGAGTATTAATTTTTTCCCGCAATTCTTCCGGCTCAAGCTTGATCCCCAAATTTAACCAGCAAGGACTGTCCTTGCTGGTGATTAAAGGGTAGTCCTTTGACCCCCAAGGACTACCCTTTGTATTTAATTCCAATGGTGGCACGTGACCTAGCGCCGTAGCAATTTCTATAGCGCGGATCAGTCTCGGTCTGTTTCTGGCATCAATACTTTTAAATCTTTTGGGGTCAAGAAGTTTAAGCTTCTCACCCAGTTTCTCAGTGCTTAGTTTTTCGAGTTTGGCCCGCAGGGCCCGATTCGGTGGCACCGGTGGGAGAGTCACCTTGCCTCGTAAGACATCAATGTAAAAACCGGTACCGCCGCAAATGATTGGCACTTTACCGCGCTTGCCGATTTCTTTAAGCGCTTGATCGGCTAATTTTTGATATTGCGCGGCCGAAAAAGCTGATTTTGGATTTGCCACATCGAGTAGGTGATGGGGGATACCACGCATTTCCCGTTTAGTGATTTTTCCACTTCCGATATCTAGCCCACGATAAACTTGTCGCGAATCCGCGGAAATAATTTCCCCACCGAATTGACGCGCGAGCCGAACGGCGAGCGCGGATTTACCACTGGCCGTCGGCCCAACTACGGCGATAGCTAAAGAGGATTCCATAAGTATGCTCTTGGCAGGAATTGAACCTACATCACCTCCTTCGGAGGGAGGCATTCTATCCGTTGAACTACAAGAGCAATAATGCCGGAGGAGGGACTCGAACCCTCATCCCTTGCGAGACACGATTTTGAGTCGTGCGCGTATACCAATTCCGCCACTCCGGCTTTTATCAACTATTAGCTTCTAGCTTATCGCTTCTGGGCTTGAAAGGCAATTTTTGTTATCATTAGTCTGCTATGTCTGAAATCTACAACGATTCCATCTTCTGGATCGAAGTGGCTAAAATCAAGCCCAATCCTTTCCAACCCCGTCGGGAATTTAACGAGGATCGTTTGCGCGACTTGGCCGATTCTATCCGCCAATACGGCGTGCTTCAGCCACTTGTTCTCACTCGCCACGAGCAAGAACGCGAAGACGGCAGTCTTTATGTCGAGTATGAATTGATCGCCGGTGAACGTCGTTGGCGCGCCGCCCAGCTGGCTGGTATCTCGCAGGTGCCGTGTGTGATTCGCGCCGGTGGGGACAATGATAAGTTGAAGCTCGAGATGGCAATTATTGAAAATCTTCAACGTGAAGATTTGAATTCGGTTGACCGTGCGCTCGCCTTCGAGCGTTTGGTGAAAGAATTTAAATTGAAGCATACCGAAATTGCGAAGAAGGTCGGCAAGAGTCGGGAGTATGTAACTAACACTCTTCGCATTCTAGCGTTGTCAGAAGAGATGCTTGATGCGATTACGGCCGGTCACATTACCGAGGGTCACACTCGGCCACTTCTGATGCTGATTGAACATCCCGAAGCTCAACAGAATCTGTTCCAAGAAATTACTCTGAAACATCTCAACGTCCGCGAGGCCGAGCAGATCGCGCGCCGGATCGCCAATGACCGCGTTCGTAAGAAGGAATACATTCTTGATCCCGCGACGATGGAACTCGAGCAGAAGTTAGCCGAGACCCTTGGGGCTCGCGTTCAAGTCGAACGGCGTGAATCAGGCGGAAAGGTGACGATCGATTTCTTTTCGACCGACGATCTGCGCAATCTGCTTGATCGCCTCGCCTCTGGAGATCTTGGTTCAGTTTTCATCGCGACCCTACCAGATCAAGCGATGCCACCTGCCGATTCAATTATTCCTTCCGAACCAATTCCTCAACCTGACCCCGAAGACGAGCTTTACAACATCAAAAACTTTACGGTTTAATTTAAGTTTTGAGTTTCTGCGGATTGTGATTCGGACACGCTTTATTTGAGCAACGGACCGGAATAGTTTTTGTCCCTTCCATCATTAAGGCGCCACACTGCGGGCAGAGATCACCGGTTGGTTTGGCTTTGATGGCATTTTTGCAAGCCGGATAATTAGTGCAACCATAAAAAATGCCGTAGCGACCGCGGCGTTCGGCCATCGTTCCCCGCCGAGAGTCGGGCAAGCTTTTTGCACAAACGGGACATTTGACACCAGTATCGGCCGCCGCGGCGGCTTGCTCGTCTTGCTTCACAAATTTGCATTTCGGGTAATTAGAACAAGCGACGAAACGTCCAAATTTTCCGTCACGCTCCACCAATTTTCCATCTTTACATTTGGGGCACTCCTCACCGGTTTCTTTTGGGCCGACCATCGCCACGCCGATCGCGCTTCGCGCGCCAGTGCAGTCGGGAAATCGGGTGCAACTCAAAAATTTTCCACTCCGGCCTAATTTCCAAACCATTTTGTCGTTACAGATCGGGCACTTCATTTCGACTGGGCCGTCGCCCAGATTGCTAATTTTCGGGATTTTCTTTTTGGCTAAAACCGCTTGATGAAATGGCCCGTAAAAATTCTTCATCGATTTAATATATTCCAACCGGCCACCGGCAATTTCGTCAAGTTCATCTTCCATTTTGGCGGTGAAAGAATCGCTAATGTAGTCATTGAAATTAGCGGACAAGAAATCGCTAACCACTTCGCCAGTCTCGGTTGGCTGAAGCGAACGATTAAGTTTTTCGACGTAACCGCGATCAAGAATTGTTTTGATAATTGAGGCATAAGTGCTCGGCCGACCGATGCCACGTTTCTCTAACTCTTTCACTAACCCCGCTTCGCTGTAGCGATTAGGCGGTGTCGTCTCCTTGCCTTCGCTCGCGATATTTTTCAAATCCAGCGGTTCATCTTTATTGACCGTCGGCAATTCATTTTCTTCGCCCCGGGTGGCCGGATCGGCACGCAACCAGCCGTCGAATTTGATACGGTAACCACTGGCGGTGAAAGTGGGGACAGTTGGATTGTCGGCAATGGCCGTGACAGTTGTTTGCGCGCCTTCAGCATCAGCCATTTGACAGGCGAGAGTGCGTCGCCAAATCAGATCATAAAGTTTGTGTTCACCGTCGCTCGCTCCGCCGCTTCGCGTCCCGATTCTAGTTGGTCGAATTGCCTCGTGGGCTTCTTGGGCGTTTTTGCTTTTCGTTTGGTAGAAACGGGGAGAGCTAGCGTAAGCCGCGCCGTACTCGGCGCGGGCGATGGCAATAATGTCGTTGACCGCGCCGGCGTTCATCGCCGTGCTGTCGGTGCGCATATAGGTGATCAGTCCGGCTTCGTAAAGACGTTGGGCGTGACGCATGGTGACGGCTGGTGAGAAACCGAGTCGCGAGGAGGCCGCTTGTTGAAGGGTTGAAGTGGTGAAGGGTGGTCGCGGCCGACGAGCGACGGAGCGCGCTTCGACATCACCGACTTTCCAATTAGCCTTGCGACCCGCATTAACAATCGCTTCGGCTTCCGTTTCAGTCTTCGGTTCGATAGTGGCGGTAAAAGTTATTTCATCCCCTTTTTTTGTTTTGAGAATGGCGGTGATAACCCAATATTTGACGGGGATAAAAGCGCGGATTTCTTTTTCCCGTTCGACGAGGATGCAGAGAGCGGGGGATTGAACACGGCCGGCCGAGAGACCATAGCGCAATTTCTGCCAGATGAGGCCGGAGAGATCATAACCGAAGAGTCGATCAAGTACGCGCCGAGCTTCTTGGGCTTGGAGTAAATTCTGATCAATCGGACGCGGATGGGTTAAGGCTTCTTTAATCGCTTCAGGTGTCACTTCATGAAAAATGATTCGTTTAATTTTTGCGCCAGACAAACCAATTGCTTCGGCGATGTGCCAAGCGATAGCCTCACCTTCGCGGTCCGGGTCAGTGGCGAGGAAGACGTTAGGGTAATTTTTGGTCGCGCTCTTGAGCTCGTTCACAATCAACTCTTTCCCTTTTACAATTTCGTAATTGGGGACAAAACCGCCTTCGATGTCGATAGCATTCTTGTTTGATTTTGGTAAATCACGAATGTGGCCGACACTCGCGAGCACGCGATATTCTCCGCCGAGATATTTGCCAATCGTTTTTGCTTTGGCCGGCGACTCAACGATCAATAATTTTTTGTCTGCAAGTTTGGGCATTGGCCTACATTAGTACTATGCCTTCACTATTTTTGCAAACTTGTCACTAGGCGGATTTCACCGAGAGCTTCTTTAATTAACCCCTTAATTTCCATCGTGGCGAGTAAAACATTAATCTCATTGGTGGGCCGTTCTAATCGGCGGATGAGTTCATCGCGTGGAAGCGGCTCGATCATCAGAAGTTCGACAATCACTTTCTCGGCCGGTGAAAGTAAATTGAGGTCAAGGGTTTTTGCTTTGTTTTCTTCGTTGGATTTGAAACCGAGCATCTCAAGTAAATCAGCACTACCGGTGATCGGCGTGGCGCCTTGGCGAATGAGTTGATTAGTGCCGTAAGATTGCGGTGAAAAAATGGAACCCGGAACGGCGCCAACTTCGCGATTGTAATCAAGCGCGAGACGAGCCGTGATAAGCGTTCCAGATTTCTCTCCAGCTTCGATGATCAACGTGGCTTTTGAGAGCCCGGCCATAATTCGATTGCGGCGGGGGAAGGTGTGGATCCCAGCCGGTGCCATCGGCGGAAGTTCGGAGAGGAGCGCGCCGCCTTGCTCGACAATTCGATCAGCGAGACGAACGTTGGATGGTGGATGCAAGACACTTCGATCGAGACCGGAACCCGGGATGGCGATGGTTGGCAGGCCGGCGTCAAGAGCAGCTTTGTGCGCAATCGTGTCAGTGCCGATGGCGAGACCGGAGATAATCGCGATTGGTTGGCCACTAAGTCCATGAATCAGTGATTCGCAAGCCTCTTGTCCATAACGTGTCACTCGGCGTGAGCCGACAACCGTGAGATAGGTAAATTCATTTGAATCGGGCAACGTTCCCTCTAAATAAAGTTCCTTTGGCGGATCGGCCATTTCCATAACGCTAGCCGGAAATTCTTCCGGCTCTAGTTTTCTAATCTTGTCCTCGCTTCCCATCACGCGATTGTAGCATGAATTTTTACTTGATCTAAGATTTTTCCCGCTTAAATTGATTATATACTAAATAATTTACGATCGTGTACTATTTATGATATGATATTCAGGTGAAAATTAGAGACGAAAGAAGGACTAAAATTAAACAAGCTGTATTAGCAACTTTAGGGATTGCTGGGGTTTTAACTTTAGCCGTGGTGGCGCCTAATTGTGTTCAGTTATTGAAATATGTAATTAAATCACCTAGCCAACGAGCGGCTCGATATCATTATATCAAGTCCGTTATTAGCCGAATGGCGAAAAATGGGTTAGTAAGTTTTGGTAAAAATAATCGAGGCCAGACCGTAGTATGCTTGACTGACAATGGCCGGGAAGAGTTGAAGCTTTACAGTCTTGGCCCTCAAACAATTTCTAAGCCCCAACGATGGGATGGCAAGTATCGGTTGATCATTTTTGATATTAAAGAATGGAAACGAGGGGTGCGCGATGAGTTACGTAATTGGTTGAAACAGTTGGGATTCTTACCGCTTCAACGGAGCGTTTGGGTTTATCCCTATGAGTGTCGCAAAGTAATTGTTTTGCTCAAAGCACATTTCAAAATTGGTCGCGAAGTACTTTATATTACAGCTGATGAGATCGAGAATGATCGATGGTTGAAACAAGAGTTTGGGTTGGGGTAATTTGTCATATGCTAAATAATTTACGATCGTGTGCTATTTAGTATAGAGAGGAAAAAGAAGAGAAAGGGTGATTTTACAATTTTTTTAACCTTCTTATTTTAGAGAAAACAAAAAACCGCCCGGCGCGTTGACGTTTCGGGCGGTTGGCGGGAGGACAAATTTCAAACATCATCACATTCCAATCCGTGATAGAGTTCGTCGGAATCCGGCGTTGTCGGTCTCAGGCAAACCTGCAACATCTCCCCATCTTCTTGCATAAGTTTGAATATTTGTTTGTCTCCCTCTGATGGCAGGCAGACAACATCGAGCGCAATTATTCTCTCAACGCATCTTCCCGACGGAAACCTCTCAACAACCATAACCTCAATCGTTTTTCGCGATGAGTATTTTGAGTCTTTGAGGTTGCGCGACTGTGACCCCCAACATAAAGCACAGATCCCATTTTTAACTCGTGTGTCTCTTCCGCACCCAAAACAGACCTGAACCTCCGGCGGTTTATTGCGGCTTTTTGCCATGTTCCTCTGCCTTTCTCCCTAGGTAAGGGAATGAAAAGACCTTTTCGATCTAACTTGTAGGATGTTATCATTATGTAGATCATTTGTCAAGCAGTGGTCGCTCGGTATTTTTGTTATAATAAAGTTATGCTCGATATCAAATTTATTCGGGAGAATGCGGATTTAGTGAAAGATGCGATTCGGAAGAAGCACATAACTTTAGATTTAGATGAATTGTTGAAGATTGATGCGGAGCGGTTGGAAATTCTTGGTAAAGTTGAAGCCGCGCGAGCGCGGCAGAATGTGGTTAGTCAAGAAATTGTCAAAGCGACCTCCGAGACGCGCGCCAAATTGATTGCCGAGATGACGCAACTCAAAAGCGATTTCAAGGGGAACGAAGATAATTTGGCAAAAGTGATGAAGCAGTGGCAGACCCTGATGCTTCAAGTGCCAAACCTTCCCGATATTTCGGTGCCGGAAGGAGCGGATGAGAAAGAGAATAAAGAAGTGCAAACGTGGGGCGACAAACCCAAGTTTGATTTTAAACCCAAAGATCATATCGAACTGATGCTCGGTCTGAAAATGGTTGATCTCGAACGGGGGACGAAGGCGCACGGCTTCCGTGGTTATTTCTTGCGCGGTGACGGGGCGGAACTATCTTGGGCACTGATTAATTGCGCGCGAGATTTTTTCGGCAAAAAGAATTTTGTGCCCTTCATCGCCCCGGCGATTATTAAGAAAGAATATTTTTACGGTACGGGGCATTTGCCGCGCGAGGCTGAAGACCTTTACAAAACTCAAGATGACGATTATCTCTCCGGCACGGCGGAAGTGCCGATGATGGCTTACCACGCCGACGAAATTCTTACGGCTGAAGAATTACCGAAGCGCTACTTAGCTTTTTCGCCGTGTTATCGGCGTGAAGCGGGGAGTCATGGTAAAGATACGAAAGGCTTGATTCGCGTCCACGAATTTTTCAAATTGGAACAACTGGTTTTGTGCCGAGCCGATCATTCCGAATCAGCGGCGATTCACGAAGAACTCAATCGCAATTACGAAGAATTTTTGGAGTTACTGAAATTGCCCTATCGTCGTCTCTTGATTTGCGGCGGGGATTTGTCTTTGAGCAAAGTTAAACAATACGACACTGAAATTTGGTTTCCCTCGCAGAACGTTTATCGCGAAGGCTCAAGTGCTTCTTATTATCACGATTTTCAAACGCGACGTTTCAACATTCGTTATCGCGGAGAAGATGGCAAGACTCGCTTCGCCCATTCTCTCAATTGTACGGCGGTAGCCACTCCGCGTCTCATCGCTGCCTTAGTTGAGAATTGTCAAACGGCCGACGGCTCGATCACTCTTCCGGAAGTCTTGTGCCCCTACTTCGGCGGGCGGGAAGTGATTAAGCATGGCGTCGCATCGTGAGATTCTAAAGGCCAATCGTCGCGCGCGGCGGAAACGTTATTTTCGTCGGTCAATGACCGTTGGTTTTTTAATCTTGCTGATTTTATTGTTTGGTAGCTGGTACTTCTGGAACTCCTCGTTTTTTTCTCTGACAAATATTGCCGTGACGGGAACCGAGACAATCTCGATTGAACGTTTGGTTCAGGCAGTGAATAATGTTTTGGGTGAAAAGTATCTCAACCTTTTCAGCCGGCGAGTTAATTGGTTTTATCCGCGAATGAAACTTCTGGCGGAACTCCATCGGCAATTTCCGGGATTGCTGGAGATTAATGTCACCAATTTTTTGTGGGGGACATTACGAGTTGAGATATCCGAACGCCAACCAGTGGCGCTCTGGTGCGACGGAGATTGTTACTATTTGGATTCGACCGGTCTCGTTTATTCACCCGCCCCGCAATTTTCCAATAATCCTTTTCTCTTGCTGACTGATATTGCCTTACCGACACCACTTGGTAGTCGCCCGCTCGCGATTTCTGATTTTCAGCACTTGCTTGAGGCGCGGTCGGCGCTTAATCAATTATTGCAAACGGCGCCCGAGTTTACTGGTCAGACAATTGATGCCGTCTCACTAGCTGAACCAGTTGATTATGCTTTCAACGTGCGGAATGTCCGTCTCGCACCAACCGGTTGGCGGTTACTCACGGCGCGTCAAGACTCAATCGAGACGATTGTTTCGCGTCTTGTGGCCGCTTTCTCGACCCCGTCTTTTCTCACCGAGTATCGCTTATCAAGTACCACCCTTGACTATCTGGATATCCGCTTCGACCATAAAGTTTTTTACAAATTTATGCCATAATAATAGAGTATGACCTTCTTCTCATTTTTCGGTCGATATCTTGCTTGGCATTACACGGGTGGACTTCTGGCTTGCCTACGTCTCTGGGGCGATTTCCTCTGGTTCATTTATAATTTTTTCTCGGTGCCGATAATTGTTCGCACTTTATTCGCCCCGTGGCGACGTTTGGGTGAATCCTACCGTGGTGGTTTCGATCCCGGTCGGATGTTTGAGACTTTTATCGTAAATATTTTGATGCGTCTCTTTGGTTTTGTCGTCCGTATCTTTTTCTTATTTGCCGCCCTATTGGCGCTACTTGCTACTTTCATTCTTGGTTTCTTTCTCTCACTGATTTTTTTTCTGGCGCCATTTCTAATTTTGGGCTCGTTTATTATCGGTTTTTATCTCCTCTTTTTAAGTTAAATTTAAATTATGAACCCTTTCCGCTCACAACTAACAACTAGCCACGCTTATCCGCTTCTGCGACTCGACGGATTGATTGGTCACCGCGAACGCCACTTGCTTCTGCGGATTCTCACTTGGCTCACGCTTCTCTTAGTTCTCATTTTGCTGGTGGCCAGTTTGTCAGCGGTTATCCCGAGCTTAACGGCTTACTTTGCCTTTTTTCAATCAGCTGTTCCAAAAATCGTCGGCGGCTTGTTTTTTATTTTTTCAATTTGGTTTTCAATTTATCTTCTCGAAGCTTATTTCCGCGATCATTATTTTTCTCTGCTGACGCCGGAGTCCGGTGATTTATTCACTTTCGAAATTGGCCGACTACTTTATCGTGCCGAAGATTCCGATCCGTTGGTCGCTTGTTTCGCTTCGGAAAGCGGAGCAATCATCGCGCTTCGTCTGGGGATTAGTCAGTCGGCGTTGCTCGGTTTCCTAGAGACTCATCGCGGCACAACGGACGCGGCTGCGGCTATTCCGGCTTTGCCGATTGAAGTTGGTAAAGTGCTGACGCTTGAAGTTTTGCTTGGTTGGCTTTTTGACCACTATCCAGATTTTTCGAAATGGTTATTGCAGTTTGAAATTCGCCGTGACGATCTCACTGGTGTTGGAGGTTGGTTGGCGCGCCAGACTGTTGGCGAGCAAATGTCTGAAGCTTGGTGGTCGCGCGAACGTCTCGCTCGTATTCCGGGTTTGGCCAAGGACTGGTCTTATGGTGAGACAGTTCATCTTGATCGTTACGCCAGCGACTTGCGCGTTTCGCCCGAGACGATTTTGCAACTGAATGATTTACTGGTTCCATCGCCGGCCGCTTTGCAGGTGGAAACTATTCTCGCTCGTGATCAGGAAGCTAACGCTTTGCTGATTGGTCCGGCCGGCGGGGCCGGTTCGCGGGCGATTGTCACCGAGTTAGCAAAGTTGATTAAACGCGGGCGCGTCGTGCCGGTTCTCGAGCACCGCCGGCCGGTTCTTCTTGAGACGGCCCGGCTTTTGGCTGCCTCTCACGATGGAGCCGGACTGGAGAAAGAATTGTTAACCATTGTTCATGAAGTGGTGGAGGCGGGCAACATTCTGCTGATCATTGATGATTTGCCCGCCTTGATTCTTGGCGCGCGAACACTCGGCGCGCCGATTGAGAAATTGCTCGATCCCTTCTTGGCTTCGGCGGCGGTGCCTGTTCTCGCTCTGGCAGACACAGAAGCTCACCATCGCGTGCTTGAAGTTTTGCCCGAACTGATGAACCGATTCGAGACGGTGACGATTACAGATACTGATCCGAATACTCTACTGGCCATATTAGAAGATCGCGCCCTCATTCTCGAACGACGTTATGTTGTTGTTTTTACCTACCAAGCTTTGCTCACCTTGCTCGATTTAGCCAATGAGCATGTCACCGCCGGTTCAGTCGAGAACGAAGCGATTGATTTGCTTCTCGAGCTTCCGACTTGGGCTCGGACCAATCGATTAACTTTAATTGACAAGAGAGAAGTGCTGACTTATGCCGAGAAAAAGTTGAAAGTGCCGGTTGGTCCGGTGAGCGGGGCCGAGCGAGAGAAATTGCTTCAGCTCGAAGCTCTGCTTCAGGCGCGAGTGATTGGCCAAGATCCGGCGATTGTCGCGATTGCCGGCGCGATGCGCCGGAGTCGGGCGGGGATTAGAAATGTGAAGCGGCCGATCGGTTCCTTCCTCTTCCTCGGGCCAACCGGTGTCGGTAAGACCGAAACGGCCAAAACCTTAGCGGCAATCTTCTTCGGTTCGGAAGAATCATTCCTTCGTCTCGATATGTCGGAATATCAAGGGGCCGAATCTTTGTCACGTTTAATCGGCTCGCGGGCGTCGGGTGAGCCAGGTATTTTATCCAATCTTGTCCGCGAGAAGCCGTATAGCGTGCTCTTGCTCGATGAGTTTGAGAAATCCGATATGGCTCTGCGCGATCTCTTCCTTCAGATTCTCGATGAAGGTTTTTTCACCGATGCGCGGGGTGAGAAGGTTAACGCTCGCCACTTGATAATTATTGCTACCTCGAATGCCGGCGCCCCCTTGATCTGGGATATGGTCAAAGCTGGTCGTCACCTCTTCGAAGAAGAGCGAACCGTGATTGATGCGATTATCAAACAGGGGGTTTTCAAGCCGGAATTGATCAACCGTTTCGATGCGGTAATTCTCTTCAACCCCCTAGGCAATGATGAGCTTCGGTCGGTCTCGCAATTAATGCTGAACGCTCTAGCCGAACGTTTGAAAGCCAAGGGAATTATTTTGAAAATTACCGATGTCTTGCTCGATCGCTTGGTGGAGCGGGGAACGGATCAGCAATTTGGTGCGCGGCCGATGCGTCGTTTCATTGAGTCAGCGGTGGAACAAATGGTGGCCGATGAAATGTTGGCCGGCCAGTTAAAAAGTGGACAGACGATCGAATTTGTCCCCACCGCCACCGATACGAAAGAGCCGTTTACTGTTACCATTACTGATTAAGCCAATGTCCAAAAATTATTTTTTTGCAATTAAAATTATTTTTCCGCCTAAACCCTAAACAATGAAGCGTGTCGCTCTCGGCCTTCTCATTTTCTTCGTGGCAATGTTTGTCTGGCTTTTGCCTGATGAACACGGTGATTATCCGGCACCGATCACTCGTCTGGTCAGCCAAGTTTTCCGCGAAACAGTGACGCCCGAGAGTCTCCGTGCGCGCTATGCCGATAAAACTTTTACCATCTTGCTGGTGCCCGGGCACGATCCGCAATATTCCGGCGCTATTTACGGTGGTCTCCGCGAAGCGGATTTGAATCTGGCGCTCGCGGCGCGGATAAAAGCTGATCTCGAGAAGGTTGGAACGTGGCGCGTACTCTCGACTCGTGATTTTACGACCGGTCAATACCAAACCGACTTCGCCTCTTATTTCGAACGCGAACGTTTAGCGATTAATTCTTTTCGTTCAAAACTACGGCGGGAATTCGCTTCGCTGGTCGCCAGTGGTGATATCACGTCGCCTACTCAAGCGGTTTATCACAACTTCGCGCCAGCCGAAGTGGCCAATCGTCTTTATGGTATCAACCGTTGGTCTAATGACAACCAAGTTGATTTAACTTTGCATATTCATTTCAACGATTATCCGGGTCGGCGCGGGGTAGGGAAGTATAATGGTTTCTCAATTTATGTTCCCGAACGGCAATTACCAAACTCGCGGGCTAGCCGCGAGATTGCCGAAGCCGTTCAACGTGAGCTTGTTAATGTAATGCCTATCTCCAACTTGCCCGGCGAGGCGGGTAGCCCAATCGAAGATCAAGAATTGATCGCGGTCGGCGCTAACGCTTCGCGTGTCTCAGCTTCCTTCCTCGTTGAGTACGGTTATTTGGCCGAGAGTCAGTATCATTATCCTGAAACTCAAGCGGCAATGCTCGCTGAATTGTCCCGGCGGACAGTGCGTGGTCTTGCCACTTATTTCACGACACCGACAACTCTGCCAGCCACAACGCTCCTGCCCAATGTTTGGTCGGCACCACTGCAAGTGGGAATGAGGGGGAGCCGAGAAGTGCTCGCTTTACAAACCGCTTTGCACCGCGATGATCTCTATCCACCGACGGGGAAAGATTTGCACAATTGCCCGATCAACGGCACTTTCGGCCCGTGTGTCGAAGCATCCGTGACAGATTTTCAAATAAAAAACAATCTCACGCCCGCCAACGGCATCGTGAACGGCGTCACTCTGGCCAAACTCAATGCTCTTTACAGTAAATAAAGCGTAGTACTTACAATAACGACGATCGCATTTTTGTTAAGAACGAGGTCGGGTTTGTCTATACCACAGAATTCACGGTCGTGAAAATTGTGAGATAGGAATTTGTGCGTTAAGCTGTGAAAATGAAAAGTTTCTGGGATAAGTTGCCGAAACCATTTTTTTGTCTAGCGCCGATGGCGGACGTCACCGACGCGGCTTTCCGGCGGATTATTGCCAAATATGGCCGACCGGATGTGATGTGGACCGAATTTGTCTCGGCCGATGGTCTGTGCCATCCCAAGGGGCGCGAGAAATTATTGCCCAGTCTTTTATATTCCAAAGCCGAACGGCCGATTGTAGCGCAACTCTTTACCGCTCATCCAGACAAAATGGAAGAGGCGGCGCGATTAATTCAAAAACTTGGTTTTAACGGTCTTGATATCAATATGGGTTGCCCCGATCGCGCTGTGGAGGGTCAAGATGCCGGTGCGGTACTAATGAAGAATCCCAAGCTAGCGCAAACGATTATCGCCGCCGCTCGCGTCGGCGCACCTAAACTCCCAATCTCGGTGAAAACGCGGCTTGGTTATAGTTATGACCAGTTAGATAAATGGCTGCCGGCGCTACTTGAAACTGACCTTGCCGCGATTATAATTCACGCTCGGACGCGAAAAGAAATGTCGAAAGTGCCGGCGCATTGGGAAGCCCTAATTCGTGCCGTGAAGATTCGCGATGAGTTGAAAAGTAAGACTTTGATTATCGGCAATGGTGATGTCGCCAATCTCGTCGAGGCGCGCGAGCGCGCCGAGGAGACTGGTGTCGATGGTGTCATGCTCGGCCGCGCGATTTTCGGAAATCCATGGCTATTTAGTGAGAACTGGAAAGCAATTGCCTGCTCCCGGTCAGCGAGGGGAAGTCGCGACCAATTGCTTGC
>ERZ1292629.2622-Hain-H43-01um-R1-2622-length-14792-cov-5_pt1 | contig 14792 bp, 14 predicted proteins | sample MGYA00564399_ERZ1292629 | MGnify/ENA primary metagenome ERZ1292629 (study PRJEB36523, sample SAMEA6512636) | groundwater metagenome | collected 2019-01-08 | study: AquaDiva: Metagenomics assemblies of 32 groundwater samples
CGATCCGTAATGGCAGCGGTCAGCCACCTGGCTGGTCGATAGTGAAGTTCCATACTCGATAGAGCGAGATCAAAGGCCAGCCGCAGATCGTCATTTCCCTCGCCGTGGTGCGCTATCATCGCGGCGCGATAGCAATCGACTGCAGTATTTAGGCTGCCGGACTCGTAGAGGGCTCGGACGAGAACTAGTCGCGCGCGATCTCGCTTGACAATCGAAGGATGCCGACGACGTCTATCGTCTTGGTCATCACGATATAATCGATAAAGCTCGCCATTGTTCAATATGCATATACTAACAAGCCGATCATCAGCAGGACAATGAACTACGCAGAATACCGTTTCATGATCCACGACACGGCGCAGGTGGCGCAGCGCTCGCTGCCGAAGATACGATCGCTCCGACTCGTACGCCACCCCAGGCAGGTGGCGTTCCATAGCGTTGGGTCTCCGGCGATCTCGGCTATTCCCGTACACCCGTCCCCCACCTCCACTCTCCAGTCCTCCACCTCCAAAGGGGCAGACCTCGCTAGGGACCGGTCGTGTAGCAAGGCGAGCGCTGCGGATCAAGCGCCGCCGAGCCAGTACCAGACACTCAGCGCCTCAAGCAGTCCGACAATCAGGCGGGTTGAGGTAGCAGCGGTCGTCATACTGTCACTTCTCGCCGCGATCCTTGACACGTTTGAAGCTACGGGCGTATCGTCCAGAACAGGCGGGAATGGAGGACATCCATGTCGAGACGAAGCGACGAGTTGCGTGATCACCACAACGATGGCGAGAAGGATGAGGCGGACGGAAAGCATAACCCGCCTCATACCATTCGAGGATTCGATCGCGTGATCTACAACGATGAGACCGTCGATAGAATGGAAGAAGATAACGCGGCCTACGAGTCCGGGAAGGACAACGCTAAGAGCCAAAAGTAAAGTTTCAGGTCAGCTTCGCAGCTCCTACTGAACTTACCTGAACCTCTCGCCGAGATCCTCCAGCGGATCGCCGCCCGAGCAAACACGCACCTTCTCCCCGAACAACGCATCGCGGTCTCACCGCACGTCCTGCAACACACGTTGCTGCGAAAGCTCGCGGAGAGAAAGAGCGTCCGGTACGCCAAAGAGCAATCCGGCCATCGAAGTGACCGCTACATCTGGCGGTACGTGAAGCCGAGCGCGCAGGGTCTCGCTGATGCGCTCGATGAGCTCGCTTCATTCTAGAGACGCTCACCTCATGCCACTAGCTGGCACTCGCCCATCGGCTTTATCCACAGCCGCACACTCACACACTCATATTTTCGTGCTATATTGCCTTCATTATGAAACCTGCCTTATTGCCACGAACCAACCGCACTTCGCTGTCTCGACAATTGTCACGAAAACGTGGTAGCTGGATTCCGTCGGTTCCGCGCGTATCTCTCATCATGTGTGGTGTTATGATTGTCTTTCTCTTTTGGCTTTTTGTCTTTTCTGCCTTTTCCGGCTGAACGCTTACGGGACAGCACGCAGCACTAGCGTATCCGCAGCGGGAGAGAACGCTGTTAGAAGAAATCTCTCAGCCACCTTCTCAAGTCGCCATCCGACAGATATTATTCCAGGAATATTCCCCAGCTTCTTCCCGACTCTAGTCGCCACAACGGGACTTGCCTCCTTCAGAAATTCTAATAGTTCCTCCGTGGGAGGATTCACAATTTCTTGCGCCGCACTCCAATAGCGGCCGTTGGTTAGATGCAGAGCTATTTTTAGTATCCACGCGGATACCCTCACGTATCTATGTAAGTTTTATACAAAAAAAGAAAAGATTTGTAAAAGATTGAAAGCCCTTCTATAAAAGAAAACCCATGCGCTGTATGGGTTTTTGTTCTTTTGATAGTTTTCAATTTTTTACATTTTTCTTCATTTTGGAATCAAAACTTACACACACGTGAAATGAGTTTACTCCCCCAAGGTTTCGTGTAAGAGTATGTGTACAAGGTATGTATAAAGGACATTCATTGTGGATAATGTCTTTTATATTTTGTCCATTATGTCTGAATTAAAATATAGCCCAAAACGAAGAACAGGTAATCTTGGAGAAGATATCGCTGAATTGTTTCTCGCGGGTTGCGGTTACAAGATTATTGATCGAAACTATTTAAAAAAGTTTGGGGAGATCGATATTATAGTTGAAATATCAGATACGATACGATTTATCGAGGTAAAGTCTATAGTTACACGTGAAAGGAATAATGGTGACTGTGCTATTGTTTCACGTGATGTTTCACAAAATAGTTTCACGAAAGATGATTTTGAAATTAAAGTTACACAAGAAACAAGTGAAGATTCTGATGAGTATTTGCCGGAGGATAACGTGACTTATTTTAAGCAGAGAAAATTATTAAGAACAATCGAAACGTATATTTTGGAAAAAAACTTGGATGATAACCAAGAATGGCAAATAGATGTCATTACTGTGAAGATCGACTTTTTAAATAAAACAGCTACAATAAAGCACATTGAAAATGTTATTTTTGAGGCAAGTAGATAAAATTTTCACGTGAAAGAATGCCCGCTGGAGATTTTCGGAGTGTAGTATACCGGTAGTACGCTTGCTTTGGGAGCAAGTAGACTGGGTTCGATTCCCAGCACTCCGACAAATTTTAATAAAAGGGAATTGAACAGAATGCCACGACGGCATTCTGCGGGGTTTTTGACTAGAAAACCGATTCCCAGCACTCCGACAAAAATTCACAAAAATAGGCTTGCAATTTATACGAATATATTGTATGATATGGCGAAGATTTTTGTTGTTTGACAAGAGGCAATAAGGCCTAAAAAAACGGCATTTCATAACAAGAACAAGGAGGTAGCGAACAATGAGGCGAATTATCGTTTGTTTGTTTGTTTTTGCAGTTTTCGTTGGCTTTACGGTCAACACTACGCGGGCAGCGTGTCCGCCGCAAGGCTGCCATTGCAGTGCTGGAGGCGGCGGCCCATGTCCAAATATCAAGACGTCGCCCGAGAAGTGTCGGGCTACTATTGATGTTGCGGTTGCTAAGTATGCGGCCAAGGAATTTTCCGCACTCTACAAGTGCGAGAAAGGACGAGTCTGTGGGGTGGTGGGGAAATGCATCGATTGTACCAGCGACGAAAAATACAAAGCAGCTATTGCCAAGGGAAAGGCATGGTTGCTTAGCAAAGTCGTTCGGTTTTGTGCTCCGTATCGCGCAAGCGAGATCGGGGTATCGGGGCAATGTGCGGGTTTTGCAGGAGGATGTAATTTCGCCTTGGTGACAAGTGCCGATTATGTTTCTTGCCAGGCCTGTCTGGCCGATTCGACGATTCACTTCAACATGCTGTCGCTTGATAGGTTCAACAAGACTGGAGGGGGCGACAGAAAAATGAGCGCGTGTCGCATTGCTATCGCCAGTGGCGCAGGAATCTTTACTACGAAGGTGAAGGTTGCTGCGGGGTGCAGGAAGAGGACTTTGCTTAGGAAGAAAGAATGTTCCACAAGCGAGGCCACAAAGGCAGTCGAAAAACAGAAGGCCGCTTTTGTGAAAGCGGTCGGCGAAAAGTGTTTGGGTTTCTCGCTTGACAAGATTGGTCTCTCCGGAACTTGCTTGGTTCCTGGGGGAGTCATGGAAGTGCAAGATACAGACGATGTTGTACGCTGTGCGATGTCGAGTATCGATTTCACCTACGGGTGTTTCTCTTCCAACGAGTACGAGGAGACTTGTGCGGAGGCGCAATATCCTCCGTCAGTCTGTGTCGCAGCGACTCCAACTCCGGTTTCAACGCCGGTGCCGACTGTCACAGTAATTCCGACAGTGACGCAAACTCAAACTCCATGTCCAACGACAACACCAACGGCTACGGCGACGAAGACCACAACACCCATAGTGACGTGTACTCCAACTGCAACTTGCACACCGAGACCGACAGCTACGGTCACGTCACCAGCGTTTCCGTATTGCGAGAACTTGGTGCCTCCAGGGAACCATGCAAGTAACCATGGGGGGTTTCATCAAATTGTTGGCGAACTAGGCCAGCGATTGGGAGACGACGATGTTTACAGTATTCCGAACGGAAATTTCGTTCAGTGCTATTGTAATCCTCAAACAGGAGGAGGAATTCAAACCAACTGGTGGAGAACGAGTCTCTCGAATTTCATGGGCTGGCCTTTTCGAGAGTGGGGTGGAGGTGCCGATGACTGGAACCTTGGTGATTATTGGTATCTCGCACAAAATCGGAATTATCAGTGTGGCATGGTAACACCAACGCCGACTACGACGCCGACATGCACGAAGACAAAAACACCAACGCCAACAGTCACTGCGACACCAGTGTGTGATTGCGCAACTCTGGCGGCGTCGCTCACGATCGATCCTGTTCGGAATTTTCTGTATCAAGATGGGACGCCGTTGACCGATGTGACAGTTCACGGGAACTGGAATCAATGCGGCCCAGCAGTGGCAACTCTCCACTTCGGATTCGACAACAACCGCCTGTTCTTTGATGGTGGAAGTGGTCGAGATATTGTTCGCAGTGGAGCGTTCACACGGACGTTCTCAAGAGTTTGGGAGTCACAAAACGTTCGAGTTGAGCTCGACGTACAGAGCAGTACGGAACTCTGCTCAAACGTACAACACGTAACGGTACCGGCTCGGTAATCGAGCGGGCGACAAACTAAAAGAAAGGAGTAAGATCAGACCCCAGGAAGCGATAGCGCTTCCTGGGGATTTTTTATATTTAGAAAGTAAAAACCATTGACTAATTAGCAAAAAATGCTAGAATGCGCACGTTCTACTGCTCTTTAATAATTTCATATTTTTCGATTGAGATATGTATCCAGCAAAGATTTTACTACGTTGTTACTAGACTAGATTAAAAAAATATGAAAAGAATGTTAGCAATAATATTCTTTTCTCTTGTGTATGTTATTTCACCGATTACAACTTTTGCTGATGCTGATGTAAATCAAGATCATTCTGAAGAAGTTGAGCAGGTTATTCAAGAGGCAACTTCGGAAGTAAGTAAGAATGATGAATCAGAGTCAGCGGAAGAAGAAAAATCTTCGAATACCGGTTTAACGCTAGAAGTAGCAATGGACGTTGTTGCTTCTTCTACTCGTGAAGCTGTAGTAAACGAAGAGCCTATGTGCAATATAAATGGCTTATATGGTTCGTATTACAACTTGCCAAAAAATCATTCAAATATCGAGACAGAAATTACAGGTGTCGTAACAGGTACTACTCCGTTTCAATTTGATTGGTTCTCTGATCAATATCTTGTATTCAAACGCAATGATGCCATTTCGACATTTAATGTGTCTCACGATTACTTCCCCGTAAATACTGGACTTGAGGGTGATCCGTTTTATTTTGCGGTTCATTGGCAGGGAAGTGTTGTTGCCTCTCACGCAGGAGCATATGAAGCACATCTTGCGTCAGACGATGACGGGTGGCTTTATGTCAATGGTGAACAAAAAATTGATCTTGGCGGGATTCACCCAATTGTGGGAAGTTCTACGTTGATTGATTTGCCGGTGGGAACGAGCACGATTGATATTTATTTTGCCGAACGGCATGTGGTTCAATCGGCGATTGAGTTCTCGATTGATGGAGGTGTTGTGTTTTCTCCCTGTATTGCAGAATCTCCAGTTCAAAATCTTCCTCCAGAATTTGTAAATTTCAATCCGCCAGTTGTGGCGACATCGACCGAAGCATACTCGTACGATTTTAAAGCCACAGATCCAGAGAATGATTCACTCGAGTTTGCTCTTACCACAAAACCCGAAGGCATGACGATCGCTTCAAGCACCGGAATTGTTTCTTGGACGCCGACGCGAGAGCAGGCAAGCTCAACACCCATCAATGTAACGGCGCAGGTTTCTGACCAAACACATTCAGTAACGAAAAGTTTCGAAATTGTAGTTTCGCTTCCGCATAATCGCTTACCGATTATTACTGCGCCCGATTCAATTTCTGGTACAACCGGAAGTCAGGTTACGTTTGAAGTAACTGTAACCGATCCTGATGGCGACGAGGTAACTCAAAGGCAAGACGTGCCTAGTGGTGCAACGTTTGCAACAACTACATTTAGTTGGGTGCCCGAAAACGCCGGTACATATAATGCAAACTTTTTTGCATCTGATGGTACTGGCACATCAACACATCAAGTTGTGATTACTGTAACTGTGCCTGCATCGACTGGCGGTGGAGGTGGTGGTGGGATCATTCCCACGACCCAAACAGTAACAGGTGGTGGAGGAGGTGGGGGAGGCGCGGCCAATGGCCCACCAATTCCAATTCTTCCTCCGCAACATACATCAACAACACCGTCGACAACAAATATTCCTATAGTAATTAATGTTCCTTTAAAACCAACTCCCAATTCTCCAATCGCGTCATCTGGCAATTTACCAAAAGTAAAAAAACCCGATCTCGCACAAAATATCTCAATCGCTCCCGCCCCGATAGTAGCGGCTACATCGACCTCAGCTGGCGGTCGATCGCTCGCTAATGTATTACTTGCAGGATTATTTAATGTTGTGGATTGGCTTCGTGCCAATTGGTGTATTCTTGGTTGGATTTTATTTATCATTACGCTTATCACTTTTATTCTTTATGTAATCTTCTCTTCTGAAGATGGACAAGATGGAAGAGGGAAGCCACAAACCATTCGCGAGCCTCAAACACTCCCTGATGGAATGATGTTTAAAAGTCTACCGCCGGATTCAGGAGTTTCTGAATACTGGGAAACCTACCCACAAGAGAAAGAATAATAAAAAACTAAAAACCCCTTCGCTTACGCGTTGGGGTTTTTAGTTTCATAAAAATATTTTGTGCGGACGGCGAGGATCGAACTCGCGCCCGGTGCTTGGAAGGCACCCGTACTACCACTATACTACGTCCGCATATTCCCCCTCTTGGTTCTTGACTCGTAGCGGTATTCTATCAGAAATTCATGAATTGAAAAGTTTGAAACAAATGAGTTATCGCTTCGCACTCGGTTTCACAGGGTTTATATTTATTTTCGATTAAGAAAGTGTTTGCTTTCATAACTTTCACTCAATAAAAAACTACACAGAGTGTAGTTTTTTATTTCGTGACAGGATTTATTTCACGGCTTCCTTCAAACCTTTTCCTGCGCGAAATTTTGGAACTTGCATCGCAGGAACTTGTACGGCTTCTCCCGTGCGTGGGTTACGTGCGGTGCGAGCCTGACGCTTCTTGCTGAGAAATGTGCCAAAGCCAGAGATCGCGACTTCGTCACCCTTTGCAAGAGTTTTTGTAATGCTATCGAACACGGTGTCGACTGCTTCTTCAGCGCCTTTTTTGGTGCCACCAATTTTATTGAATACTGCCTCTATTAGATCGCCTTTGTTCATATAAAAATTTTATTTTTTAATTGATTCTTCGACCTTTCTTTCAGATAAAATTCTATATCAATACTAACATAAATCATTTATTTGCAACATGTTTTGCAAGCTCGGGTGTGAATAGTCTTTAGCGTGCCCAAGCGACGTGGTTAACGCGCGTATTCGAACACTCGGGTTTCGCGTATGACGTTTACCTTAATTTCGCCGGGGTATTTAAGCTCTTGTTCTACGCGGTCTGCAACGGCTCGAGCGAGTTTTTTGGCTTCAATGTCGGAGATTTTATCAGGAGTTACGAAGATGCGGATTTCACGACCTGCTTGAATTGCGTAGCATTTTTCAACGCCAGGAAATGAGTTGGCGATTCCTTCGAGATCCTCAAGTCGCTTGAGGTAGTTTTCAACTGAGTCGCGCCTGGCGCCGGGGCGTGATGCGGAAATTGCGTCAGCGGTTTGTACAATAATACTTTCGAGCGTTTCATACGGATATTCTTCGTGGTGTGATTGCATTGCCTGAATAACTGCGATGTCCACTCCGAACTTTTGTAAAATTCGTCTACCAATTTCAACATGAGTGCCCTGCACTTCGTGGTCAACAGCTTTTCCAATGTCGTGAAGAAGCGCGCCTTTTTTTGCAACTGCAATATCTGCATGTAATTCAGAGGCAAGCATGCCTGCCATGTGCGTCATTTCAATCGAATGTTGCAAAACATTTTGGCCGTAGCTTGTTCGAAAACGGAGGCGTCCTAAAAGCAACATAAGCCGAGGGTCAAGATCAAAAATACCTACCTCATATGCCGCGGCTTCAGCGGCATCTTTCATAATTTTTTCAACTTGCGATTTTGCTTTTTCAACCGCTTCTTCAATTTTCACCGGCTGTATACGGCCGTCGAGAATTAAATCTTCGAGAGCTACTTTGGCAATGTGACGACGCACAGGATCAAATCCAGAAATAATAATTGCTCCGGGTGTATCGTCGACAATGACTTCGACGCCAGCGGCGCGTTCAAGCGCACGAATATTGCGACCTTCACGGCCGATAATCTTTCCCTTTAATTCTTCCGATGGAATATTAACACTGGTGGTAGTTACTTCTGACGCAGTCGATGTTGCAACTCGTTGTATGACTGATGCAAGAATATCACGCGCTTTTCGCCCGAGTCGCTCTTCGCCAGCGAGTTCTAATTTATGAAGTCGTTCAAGAAAGTCTCCTTCGTGATGTTTCTCCATGTCTTTGAAGAGTGCGTCTTTTGCCTCGATTACGGTCATGCCAGCGATGCGTTCGAGCTCGTGTGCATGCTCTTCTTCTTTCTTTTTTAAATTTTCTTGTGCGGCACGAATACGCTCAACTTTACCACCAAGTTCGCGTTTTTCTGCTTCAAATTCGTTTAATCTTTTTTCGAGAGATTCTTCTTTGTGAGCGATTCGTTCTTCAAGCTTATGAATTTCTGCTTCGCGTTTACGTTCTTCATTTTTTGCTTCTTGAAGGATTTGCGTTCCCTTTGTTTGCGCTTCGAGTATTGTTTTTTGTGCTTCAGTTTTAGCTTCTAGAAGTTGTTTTTGAACTTCGAACTCCGCTGAATTTTTTTGTTGTTGCGCAATGATTTTGCGGAGCATGTAACCCGCTCCAACTCCAGCGCCCAATGACGCCGAAAGTGCAACGACAAGTTGCGTTGATAGTACCATAATTGATTATTGTTAGGCTCATAAGATGCATAAATCGTATGGGTATCATAATTTTTTTTAAGCTTTTTGTCAACATATGATACAATTCAAAATATGCAATTTAAGCCAGTTGTACTAGCAGTGCTCGATGGGTTCGGGGTAAATACATTACCTGGAGAATCGCCACTGCAGGTAGCAAAGAAGCCGACCATTGACGAGCTTAATACATTTTATCCTTTTACCACACTTCAAGCGTCTGGCTTGGCGGTTGGTTTACCGTGGGGAGAAGAAGGTAATTCTGAGGTAGGGCACCTTACTATGGGTGCTGGGCGGGTACTCTATCATCATTTACCGCGTATTATTGTTGCAATACAAGATGGAACTTTTTTTGAAAATCAAGCATTTTTGGACGCGGCGGCACATGTAAAAGAACACAAAGGAACGCTCCATTTAGTTGGGTTGTTTTCGACAGGGTCAGTGCACGCATACGTTGATCATTTGTATGCTTTGTTGGAATTTGGAAAGCGTGAAAATATTGAACATGTTGCATTGCATATCTTTGGTGATGGGCGCGATTCTCCAGCGCGCGAATTAAAAACTTTTTTACCACAACTCGAAGAACGGTTGCAGTCAGAATACTCAAATGCATTCATTGCTTCGATTATTGGTAGGCATTTCTCAATGGATCGCGAAGAAAATTGGCCGCTTACTGCTCAGGCGTACGATTGTTTGGTAGGGAAGAAGGGGGCAACGTTCGATAATCCTAAAAAGTATATTGATACTTCGTATGCCGTAGGTGTTACAGATGAATTTTTGGTTCCCGCATGGCGTGTGAATGAAAAAAATGAACCGCAAGGAAGAATGAAAGAAGGGGATGCGGTTATTTTTTTCAACTTTCGTGAAGATAGCGAACGGCAGATTGCTCATTCATTTTTAGAACAAAATTTCAATAAGTTTGAAAGGTTGTATGTTCCAAATCTTTTTTTTGTGACTATGACAGAATACGAACAAGGATTACCAGCACATATAGCGTTCCCCCCACTTGATATCGAGTGGCCACTATCACGTGTTATCTCGTATGCTGGGAAAAAACAATTACATATCGCCGAAACTGAAAAATATGCTCACGTAACATATTTTTTTAATGGAGGAAAAGAAAAACCTTATCCTGCCGAGGATCGTAAGTTGATATCGTCATATAGGGTACCATTTGACCAAAAACCTGAAATGTCAGCGCCAGAGATCACCGAGACAGTGCTTACTGAGCTTGGTAATTATGATTTTATACTTATTAACTTCGCAAACTCCGATATGGTTGGGCATACTGGTAATTTTGAAGCTACAGTTAAGGCAATTGAGGTGATCGATGGATGCCTTGCGAAGATAAAACAAAAGGTTGAAGAGCTTGGAGGTATTCTTGTGATAACAGCTGACCATGGTAATGCGGAGGAAAAACGCTATCGTATTACCGGTGAGCCTCGTACAAAACACTCGTCAAATCCGGTGCCGTTCTATTTGGTGTCGAATCAATTTCGTAGAACCGAGGCGCGAACGCAAGAAGAAATTGATGAACGTATGGGGCAGGTCGAGGGGGTTCTTTCGGATGTAGGCTCAACAGTGCTGGATCTTATGGGTCTTGCGGTGCCATCAGAGATGACGGGAATTAACTTATTGCCAAGACTTCTTGTTTAAAGAAAAAAAGAGAAAAATCGTACTGGAGCGCGTTTTGTAACGCGCTCTATTTGATTGAGTTGTGTTAGAAGAGACTTATGTCTACGGGCTTCAGTGTGGTATGATTTTCCGCGAAGAATTTTTAAATCAATTCGATCGTTGAGTTTTTCAAGCTCGGTGAGTATCACATTTTTATATTGACTTGTGCTCATAAAAATTATTTATATGTTCTAATAACGGCTTTTACGATTGCTTCTATTTTAAGTTCTTCCTTTGGAATTATTGAGTCAAAATTTTTATTTGCAGGATCAAGATATATACGGTTTCCTGATCTTCGAAAATATTTCATGGTCCATCCGCCATCTACTTCTGCAATGACAATGTCGCCAGGGTTTGGGTTGTTATTTCGTTCGGCGATTACCATGTCACCATCGTGGATTCCCGCGTCAATCATCGAGTCGCCTTTCACGGTAAGCATATAGGTCGAGTCTTTGTTTTTTATAAGAAGTTGATCGAGACTTATAGAATCAGAAGTATCTTCTTCAGCGAGAGTAGGGAAGCCTGCTTCTACTACACCTAATTTTTTTATTTCTCCAAAAATATTTCGAGGGATAAGTTTGCCGCTAGAATCTCTTTCGACGTAGCCATTATGTTCGAGTCGATCAATAAGCTTTGACACAGCATTTTTTGATTTGAAGCCTACGAGTTTCATAATTTCAGCATAACTCGGCATCCGTTTATGCTGGTGGTAAAAGTTTGTTATCTTGTTTTGATGTGCTTCGTCCATAAAACAATAATAGGTGAACGAGCGTTCACCTGTCAATGTGGATAACTTTTTGAGATAAAAAGCCTTATTTCTTCTGCTTTATGACCTCGTCGATGAGGCCGTATTTTTTGGCTTCCTCGGCTTCCATAAAGAAGTCGCGATCGGTATCTTTTTCGATCTTTTCGTAGGTTTGACCGGTGTGTTTGCCGAGAATTTTATTTAGTTTGTCTTTGATTTTTAATATATGACGAGCGGTGATTTCGATTTCAATTGCTTGCCCTTCAGCCGCGCCTAGTACTTGGTGGATCATAATTTCAGAATTGGGAAGCGCGTAGCGTTTGTTTTTTGCCCCCGATGCAAGCAAAATTGCACCACCTGACGCGGCGACTCCCACACAAATAGTCGCAACATCAGGCTTGATATGTTGCATGGTGTCATAAATCGCAAGCGTTGCTGTCACTGACCCACCCGGCGAGTTAATATAGAAGCTTATATCTTCTTTTGGGTTTTGGAGTTCAAGAAATAAAAACTGAGCGATAATCGCGTTCGCGACTTGGTCGTTGATTGGGCCACCCAAGAATACGATACGGTCTTTTAAAAGTCGTGAGTAAATATCGTACGCGCGCTCACCATAGCCTGATTTTTCTATTACTGTTGGGATTAACATAGTTTTTTATTCTTTATTTTATTTCTGGGTTTCTAAAAATGAGAGAACCTTTTCATTGCCTACTATACTTACAGCATAATCTCTCGCTGAGCGTTGGTCAATCTTTTTAATTTCTTCTTCGGAGTAATGAGTGAGCATGCGGTCAAGCTTTTCGTTTACGTCTTCAATGGTTGGTTCAATTTTTTCTTGTTTGGCGATTGCATGGAGCGTCATGCCAATGCGCGCGCGGCGTTCTGCATCAGCTTGCCAGCCTTTCATGATGTCTTCTTCGGTGGTTTTCATGTGCGCTAAGTATGCGCTCCACTCGAGGCCCATATCGGTAATACTTGCTTGAAGTTCACGAAGCATTTTTTGGCGTTCCCCCTCGATCATCACTGTGGGGATTTCGACTTTTGCTGCCGTGGCGATTTCGGAAATAATATTATTTTTGTGTTCTTCAATTTGTTTTGCCTCGCGTTCAAGTCGAATGCCGTCACGTATATTTTCTTTTAATGCGGTAAGTGTGGCAAAGTTTCCGAGCGATTGTGCAAACGTGTCATCGATTGGCACGGTGGGTTCTTTATCTTTATTTCGTGAACGATGAATATAGGTAATAGTATCGTCAACTTCTTTGTCGGTTATTTCAACGGGTACAGTTGATTTTTTAGCGTTAACGCGTGCCGCGATTGCTTTATAGTCGGGAAGAATTATTTCTGGTAAGACCGCCACAATAGCTTTCCAAGCGAGCGCGTTGCCACGCGCCATTTTTAAAATATGAAATTCTGCAGGGCCAATAGCCTCGATAGTATTTTCTTTAAGAACGCGTGGCCACTCGGTTTGGAGGGCAAGCTCGGCGGCTTCATGTAAGATTTTATCATCACCCACACGTTGAACAACAAGATTCTCAGGTGCCTTGCCCTTTCGAAAGCCGTCTATTTCGGCGTTTGCCACAAATTTCTGCGTCGCCTTTTTTATATACTCATCAAAAACGGCGGCCTCGACTTCGCCTAATATCTCAATCTTCGATTCAGGAAGTTTTTTAATAGTCGCGTTCATTTCACGAATTATATATGAAAAATGAGCCCCTGTAAAGCGCTTCCGGGCTTGCTCTTGCAACTTTTTAGTAGTTGTGGTATATTTTTATCGGAAATTTGAATGTGTACTTTGTTATAAATATTGCTTTTTTGCGGTTCCTCCTATGTTTGGCAGGATCAATTTACTATTTTTTTCTTCAAAAATTGTTCTACGCCAAGCAGTACCGCCTCGCATTTCGCGAGGTCGCTAACCGGTTGCCCTAGGCGACCAAGGAGGAGTCCGATGGGTGTATACGACTATCTGAAGGGGTCATGCTCTGAGTGTGGTGAGGAGATCGGCGCTGACTCCGGAGATGTCCAAATAAAGTGGTTTGTCGGAGAACCAGATTCCGGCGACTGCTTTCGGACGTTCCGGCCAGGCGACGAGTTCCCCGTCAAACTCGCGGACGGTGAGTACCTTGCCTATGATGAGTGGTCATATTGCGCATGCAATTCGCGCAAGCCACTTATTGCCACCGTCGCAGGTGGCCGGTTCACGGGTTTCATTCGTGAATCGCGCGTGGGTAAGGTGGAGGATCTCAACTACGAGCGGCACGAAATCGAGGCCGCCGTACGAGAGGCTCTTCGCCGGAAAGGGTCGTAACCCGCAACATCAGGGCGAGCAGAAGTTTGCTCGCCCTTTCACCAAAGTAATTTTTTGAAAAAGATTTTTTTGGCGGGAGTAGTTCTTTATAATTCAAACACGAACGAAGCTACCCTGCGAGTATGCAGGCCGAGACTGGAGGAAGGTATGTGGATTTTTTGCTTGGTACTGCTCATCGTTGGACTCGTGGGAATGCGCCTCGCTCAAGAGCCATATCCCACGAGATTCATGCTGGCGTACTGTGCCATCGCCTTTGTTTTCTTGTTCGGCTTGAGTCGATTGGTGTAAGAGGCGATCCCACACGGTCGCAAAATGCCCCTAGCTAATAATTAGCAGGGGCATTTGTTTTACGTACGATTTTATTTCTTAACCAAGAAGCCCGACGACGAGTAGAGCGAAAATATTTACTGCTTTAAAATTTTAAAGGAGTGCCATTAAAGTTGCTCCTAAAATAAAGATTGATATTTCACCCCAACGTTGATAAATTCTCTCATTACCTTCGCGGTATCTCCACCATAATAGATAAGCAATAATAGCACCAAGAGGGCCAGATATTATTAATCCGGCGTAGATGTTTTTAAAAGATGGGTCAATTGCAGAATAGTATATAAAAATGAAAGGGGTTGCAAAAAATACGATTGTACGTGCGATTTTGCCAAAAGGGATACTTATTCGGGTACTAAAAAATATATCTCCTAAAGTATTTTTTTGAATTTGGTTTTGACTCATATTCTCATTTTAAATAGGGTAATTTTTTAATGCAAGGCAAAAAACAGCCATTTAAAATGGCTGTTTTTTGCGCTCTTTTAATCTTTCTATCCGAGAAGCCCAACAATCAAGAGCGCAACAATATTTACTACTTTGATCATTGGGTTTATGGCAGGGCCGGCAGTATCTTTGTATGGGTCGCCAACGGTGTCGCCAGTTACTGCTGCTTGATGCGCTGGCGATTTTTTGCCACCGTGATGGCCTTCTTCGATATATTTCTTTGCGTTGTCCCACGCGGCTCCTCCTGCCGGCAT
>ERZ1292629.2623-Hain-H43-01um-R1-2623-length-14786-cov-6_pt1 | contig 14786 bp, 16 predicted proteins | sample MGYA00564399_ERZ1292629 | MGnify/ENA primary metagenome ERZ1292629 (study PRJEB36523, sample SAMEA6512636) | groundwater metagenome | collected 2019-01-08 | study: AquaDiva: Metagenomics assemblies of 32 groundwater samples
TCATCAGTTACTTGGATAAGTTAGAAGAGTTGGGTATCTGCAAGGCCTGTGACCCCGTGAGCAACCGCCTATAGCAGGGAAGCTCTCTGGGCGCTATACTGAAGTGTATGCGGAGTATCGCTTTTACCCATAAGGGCAGTTCAGGAGTCTCTGACGCGGAGAGTGCCGCGGCTGTTTCTAACCTTGAGGACTATCGTGCCCACCTTGATCAAGTTGCTAGTTCGCTCTCATACGACTTTCCTGAATCGTGCATCAATCTCCCCTTTGATGAATTGCAAGATAACGCACTTAAGAAGGCGGTCTCTACCCTCTCCAGCGAAAAATTAAAACTTATCATTGTTGTTGGCATCGGTGGCTCATCTCTGGGGAGCTACGCACTCTACCAAGCGCGCTATAGCTGGGCAGATGCGCTCCTGGCGCGCACTCCAAAACTGCTCTACCTTGACGCGCTCTCTCCCGCGGTTTTTAGTTTAGTCACAAAAGCAATAGAGGAGCGGATAGAGAATCCGGAAGAGATTCTCGTTCTTGTGATAAGTAAATCGGGTATAACAACGGAGACTATCGCAAACAGCGAGGCGTTTCTCACGTATCTTGGTGCACGTTTTGGTGCTACTAATGTCACTGACCGTGTTGTTTACCTTACTGATGAAGAATCGCCGCTTGCCAACCTTGCGCGTACTCGCAAATGGAATCTCATCACGACCATCCCCGCAATTGGTGGGCGCTTTAGTGTGTTTACTCTGGCGCACCTCATTCCTCTTTCGCTTGCTGGTATTAATACCTCGCTCCTTTTAGAGGGTGCGCGCTCTGCGCGCACAAGTGGTCTCTCTCCTGATCCTGAAGAAAATGATGCGCTCACTATGGCCGTGGTACGCAGTAGTTGGGAAGCGCGGGGGCTCTTTGCACACAATCTCTTTATTTTTGCACCGCAATGCGCCTCACTCGGTGCATGGTGGCGCCAACTCAACGCCGAGAGTCTGGGGAAAGGGGGAAAGGGGATGCTCCCCACGGTCTCTATTGGGTCTGTTGATCTCCACTCACTGGGGCAATTTTACCTTGGGGGAGCGGCCCACAGTGCAACAACCTTTGTGAGTGTTGAGCGCGAGTCGGGAGATCCAAAGAATTTTTCTACCATCAACAAAGCTATCTTTGAAGGAACAGAGGAAGCGTATCAAGCTCACTCGCTTCCCTACACAAAAATTATTTTCCCGCAGATAGATGAGCGCGCCCTTGGGGCGTGGATGCAAACAGAGATGCTCGCAACACTCTACCTTGCGCAACTTATGGGAGTGAATGCGTTTGATCAGCCGAATGTTAATGAGTACAAAGCGGCAACGCGCGCGCGACTTGCACCATGATACTCCTCTTTGATATTGGCGGAACAAAAACGCGTCTCGCAACGTCAGATGATGGGCAGACCTTTAGTGAGCCTCTTATCTTTTCAACCCCTGTTGACTACGACGAGGCGATAAGCATTATCACCTCACGCGCGCTTGATTGTGCTGGTGGTAGATCAATAGCAAAAGCGTGCGGGGGTATACGCGCCTATGAGCGACACACGGGGTGTATGCGTGCACACCCACATTTTCCCCTCTGGACGGGGCAGAATATCCGCGCAAGTTTGGAGAGGGCCTTCCAAACAGAGGTACGTATAGAGAACGACTCCGCGCTCGTGGGACTTGGCGAAGCGCGGGTGGGAGCGGGTAAGGGTCAACGTATTGTCGCGTACCTTACTGTCTCAACTGGTGTGGGTGGCGCACGTATCGTTGATGGCCGCATTGATGAAAATTCCTACGGGTTTGAGCCGGGGCATCAAATTATTGATGGGGTACGCACATTGGAGGAGCTTGTCTCGGGGGCCGCAGTAGAAAAAAAATATAATCGTCATCCGCGAGAGATAGGTGACGTCGCTATTTGGCAAGAGCTTGCGTACTACCTCGCGCTCGGCATCAACAACACTATCGTCCACTGGTCTCCTGATATTGTGGTGCTCGGTGGGAGTATGTTAAATGAGATTGGGATACCGCTTGCCGCTGTGCGTGATCAATTAACCACTACGCTCACGGTGTTTGTTACTCACCCTCCTCTTGAGCATGCAACACTTGGTGACCTTGGTGGTCTCCATGGAGCACTCGCGCTCGCAAACCAGTCTTCCTAAATTTTATCTGTGGCTTTTACTATTGAGAAAAAATGGGAGGGTGAACTCCTTCGTGCGGGCATTTTAGATACTCCGCATGGAGTCATTAAAACTCCTGCCTTTGTGTCGGTGGGCACGCAGGCAACGGTAAAGTCTCTCACTACCGACATGCTTAAGGAAGTGGGGGCGCAGGTGGTGCTTGCGAATACCTACCACCTGTACCTTGAGCCGGGTGATGAGCTGGTGCGCGATGCGGGGGGCTTGGGAAAATTTATGAATTGGGATGGCCCTACCATGACAGATTCGGGAGGCTTCCAAGCGTTCTCGCTCGGGGCGGCATTTGGTAAGGGGGGAGTGAGTAAAGTGGCACGCGGCGAGGTAAGGGGCCTAACCGAAGTCCGACTTCCAGAGGGAAGTCCGACCTCAAACCCCTCCGAAGCACCTCTGGCTACAGTGACAGAAGATGGAGTCTCGTTTAAATCACATCGCGATGGCAGTGAACATTTTTTTACCCCCGAGCGCTCCATTGAGATCCAACATAATATTGGAGCAGATATTATTTTTGCGTTTGATGAGTGCACCTCACCGCATGCGAGCGATGAGTACCAAAAAGAGGCACTCGGGAGGACACATCGTTGGGCGCGATGGAGTTTAGAAAAGCATCAAGCACTCGGTGGGCCGCAACAACTCTTGGGGGTAGTGCAGGGCGGGCGCGTGCGGGAGCTCCGTGAGGAGAGTGCACGAGTGATTGGGGGGATGCCTTTTGATGGTTTTGGCATCGGAGGCTCTTTTAATAAAGATGATATTGGCACGGCGGTGGGGTGGGTCAACGCGCTCTTGCCGGAGGACAAGCCGCGGCACCTGCTTGGTATTGGTGAGCCGGAAGATATTATTAACGGAGTAGAGAATGGCTGTGACTTATTTGACTGTGTGACACCAACACGGCACGGCAGAACTGGTACACTCCACACAAGAGAGGGTAGGATGAATATTGGGAATTCCCAGTACCGCAAGGATCTTGCGCCGATGGAAGAGGGTTGTGATTGCTACACCTGTGCACACTATAGTCGTGCCTATCTTGCGCACCTCTTCCGCGCGGGAGAAATGCTTGCGGGGACGCTCGCGAGTATCCACAATATGCGCTTTGTAGTGCGCCTCACCGAGGAGTTACGGCAGGCAATCTTTAATGGCACCTTTGTGGAGTACAAAAGAGAGTTCTTGACAAAATATAGAAGATAGAGTATACTAATAGAAACGCTCTTTAAGGAGGATATTCCTATGCCAATGGTTATTCTTGCTTTATTTGGTTACCTTGCACTTTTTGGTGCAGGACTTGTCGGAAAGTATTTTACCGGATGGGATACGGGGTACTGTATGACCGGAATTATCGCTCTTGTCTACATCCTATTCTTCGTTGTCTCCTACATCGGTAATCTCAGAAAACAACCCGTTCCAGGGCAGCGCTAGCTGCTCTTTCTTTTTGCTTTGCTATACTCTCGTGTATGAGTGAAATAAAGATTGGAGAGTATGAGCACTTTAAGGGGAAGCGTTATAAGGTGTTAGGAGTAGCGAAGCATTCGGAAACAATGGAAGAGTATGTGGTGTATCAAGCGCTCTATGGTGAGCACGACACATGGATACGTCCTGTGCATATGTTTATTGAGATGGTGGAGCGTGACGGGCAAACTTTCCCACGCTTTAAATTAGTAGAAAAATAAATTTGTCAATTATTCCAAATTTCCACGATCGTATGGAGGTGGGATGCCTAATTCATTTGTATGTATTTTTTATTTTTATTATCGTATTAAGCAACGGTCGTGTGTTAGTGCAACAATAAATAATGATGGGAAAGAGTTGACGGGTGTGGTAGATTAATGGGCGTATATGAGTGAAAAGTTTACATTATATTCTCCATTCCAACCCTCCGGGGATCAGCCTAAGGCAATTGAGGGGTTAGTGAAGGGGTTACAAAAGGGAGAACGTTTCCAAACATTGTTGGGGGTGACCGGCTCCGGTAAAACTTTTACGGTGGCCAATGTTATTGCGCAGGTGCAAAAGCCAACGCTCGTTATTGCACACAATAAAACACTCGCCGCGCAATTAGCACAAGAGTACAAACAATTTTTCCCCAATAACGCCGTGCACTACTTTGTGTCGTACTACGATTACTACCAGCCCGAGGCGTATATGCCCATCACGGATACGTATATAGAGAAGGATGCGTCTATTAACGAGGAGATTGAGCGCCTCCGCCATGCGAGCACCCAAGCACTCCTTACCCGCAAAGATGTGATCATTGTTGCCTCCGTCTCGTGTATCTACGGACTCGGGAGCCCCAAGGAGTACGAGCGTGAGAATTTAAAAGTAGAGCTAGGTAGAAAACTCTCGCGCTCGGAGCTTATGCAGCACTTGGTCTCGGTGCACTTTGAGCGCACTAATGCGGACCTCAATCCAGGGACTTTCCGTGCCACCGGCAATAGGGTGGAGGTCATGCCCACTGGTGAGCGCATTATATGGAGTATTAGTTTGCACGAAGATGAGGTCTCTACTATCACTACCATTGACCCTGTCTCACACACAATTCTTAGGGAGGAGCAGAATGTTTTTATTTTCCCTGCCAAACACTTTATAACGAGCAAAGAGGCGCGCGAGGCGGCAATTAAATCTATACAGGTGGAATTGAATGAGCGATTAAAAGAGTTTGAGAAGGAGGGCAAATTATTGGAAGCAGATCGTCTCAAGCGCCGTACGGGCTATGACCTTGCGATGATCAAAGAGGTAGGGTACTGCAGTGGGATAGAGAACTACTCCCGCCATCTCTCGGGGCGTGCGGCAGGGGAGGCTCCCGATACCTTGCTTGCATACTTTTCAGCACAAGGCGATTTCCTCACTATTATTGATGAGTCGCACGTTACTGTGCCGCAGATTGGTGGTATGTACGCGGGCGATCAGAGTCGCAAAAAAGTTTTAATTGAGCACGGCTTCCGTCTACCCAGCGCGCGCGACAATCGCCCTCTTATGTTCAACGAGTTTGAGGAGCGGGTGGGGCAGGTTATTTTTACCAGTGCTACGCCGGCAGACTATGAGCGTGAGCACAGCACACAAATTGTGGAGCAAATCATACGTCCCACAGGGCTTGTGGATCCTAGTATAGAGTTAAGACCTATCACTGTAACCGCCAGCTCAGGGCTGGTCCGCCATGGGCGGAGCCAAGTGCAGGATTTAATAAACGAGGTAGAGAAGACGGTCAAAAAAGGGGATAGAGCACTGATAACTACGCTCACCAAAAAAATGGCAGAGGATTTGAGCGAGTATCTTAAAGAGAAAAAAATAAAATCAGAGTATCTGCACAGTGATATTAAAACATTGGAGCGTATTAAAATACTCACCGAGTTCCGTCGTGGTACTTTTGATTGCCTGGTGGGAGTCAACCTCTTGCGTGAGGGCTTGGACTTACCCGAGGTCTCCTTCATTGGTATTTTGGATGCCGATAAGGAGGGATTTTTACGGAGTGATGTGTCGCTCATCCAAACTATTGGGCGTGCCGCGCGTAATGCCGCAGGGCGCGTGATCCTCTATGCCGATGTGCTCACGGGTTCCATGGAGCGCGCCATTAATGAGACTAATCGCAGGCGTACTATCCAGCTTGCCTACAACAAAAAACATGGCATTATCCCGCAGACTATTATGAAGAGTATTAAAGATATTACCGAGAGTTTGGAGTCGCTCCACAGTAAGGCAGTACTTGCCGAGCTCGCATTAGACAAGCAAGTTTTTGGCAAAGATAAAAAGAAGTTGATCCGGCAAAAAGTGCGTCAAATGAACGATGCGGTAAAGGAGCTAGATTTTGAGACCGCGGCACTCCTGCGAGATGAGATAAAAGCGCTAGAGGGGAAGTAAACCCTTCGACTTCGCTCAGGGTAAATAAAAAGCCACCCTTTCCGGCTCCAGAAAAGGGTGGTAAATGTGGTCGCCTGGAGGCGACGTTGTGGACTAGTGGATACTACTGATGGCGCTACCGATTGTGAGGATGATGGTTCCGATGAGTAGGATGATGCCTGCCCATAGAAACGGTTGTGGTACTACCTCGTTTTTATAGCTGCCTATGTGCATGAGTGGCAACCTCCTTTTGTCCAAAGATCGTGCTCCTAATAGGATAACAGAGTAAAAATCTTTTTGCAAGTGGATAAAAGTATGTGTATAGTGAGAGGTTCCTATGTCTAAAAATACCAGCGATAAAATTGTTATTAAAGGTGCGCGCACGCACAATTTAAAGAATATCAGCCTTGAGATCCCTCGGGGTAAGTTGGTGGTATTTACAGGACTCTCGGGTTCGGGTAAGAGTTCGCTTGCCTTTGACACTATTTTTGCCGAGGGTCAGCGGCGCTACGTTGAGTCACTCTCTGCCTACGCACGACAATTTTTAAAACAAATGCAAAAGCCAGATGTGGACGAGATCACGGGTCTCTCGCCAGCTATCTCTATTGATCAAAAGTCACGCTCCAATAACCCGCGCTCAACCGTAGCGACCATCACCGAGATCTACGACTATCTCCGCGTGCTCTATGCACGGGTGGGTAAGCCACACTGTCTTATCTGTGATCGTGAGATCCAAAAACTTTCTAACGAAGAGATTATCACCCTCATTAACGAGCGCACAGGGAAAACTAAGGAGAACATACTCATTTACGCACCGGTGGTGCGGGGGCGCAAGGGGGAATACTACCAGCTCCTCTACGACTTTTTAGACAAGGGCTACCGCGAGGTCTTGGTAGACGGTGCGCGCAAAAATTTGCGCGAACGCATTGTCTTGGGGCGGCACGCCAAGCACGATATTGATGTGCTCATTGACGAACTTACCCCAGAGGATTGGAAGCTTGATAAAAAAAGTACCAACGAGCGTTTGGCAGAGGCGGTTGAACGTGCACTCACCGAGTCAGACGGACTAGTGCGGGTGATAGTAGGAGAGAGTGGAGGGTTTGTTGTCTCCTCAAAATTTGCCTGCCCCTATGACGGCTTTTCCTACCCCGAGCTGGAGCCACGAATCTTCTCCTTCAATTCACCCGCAGGTGCCTGTGAAGCGTGTAATGGGTTGGGGACTAAACATCTTTTTGGTGAGGAAGCGTGCGAAGTGTGCGGTGGCGCGCGTCTGCGACCCGAGGCGCTCAAGGTCTTGGTGGGGGGAAAAAATATAGTGGAAGTATCGTCACTTTCCATCGCAGACGCGCGCGAATTTTTTAAGCACCTCACACTCAATGATAAAGATAAGGAGATAGCAGTGGTTGTTTTTAGGGAAATAGAATCTCGGCTCGCCTTTATGTTCAACGTTGGATTGGAGTACATTGCGCTCAATCGGCGAGCAAACACACTCTCTGGAGGAGAGGCACAGCGTATACGCCTTGCCTCACAACTCGGCTCGCGTTTAACCGGCACGCTCTACGTGTTGGACGAGCCCACTATTGGCTTGCACGCGCGCGACAATGATCGACTCATTAGTACGGTGATGGAACTCCGTGACTTGGGTAACTCTATTATTGTGGTAGAGCACGACGAGGACACTATTTTTGCTTCCGACTACCTCGTTGACATTGGTCCGGGCGCGGGGGTGCACGGGGGGCACATTGTGGCCTCTGGCGAGACGGAAAAATTGCTTACTGCAAAAAAAGATGCGAGTCACTCACTCACTCTTGCCTATCTGCGTGGCGATGAGTGTATTGAGACTCCACAGAAACGTCGCACAAGTGAAAAAGGAGAACTTAAAATCATAGGTGCCACGGTGCATAATTTAAAAAATCAAAACATTGATGTGCCACTTAATAAGCTCGTGGCTATCACTGGTGTCTCTGGTTCTGGCAAGAGCACGCTCCTCTACGACGTGCTCCACCAAAATTTGGCAGCACGTTTTGATAGACGTTACCGTTCTCCAAAAACATATCATTGTGCCAAGTTTCTTGGTACAGAATTTTTAGGGCGCGTTATTTTGGTTGATCAGAGTCCTATTGGACGCACGCCGCGCTCTAACCCTGCAACCTACACGGGTGCCTTCGGGCACATCCGTGATCTCTTTGCGCACACGGAACTTGCGCGTGTGCGGGGTTGGGGACCGGGGCGCTTCTCCTTTAATGTTAAGGGAGGGCGCTGTGAGGCGTGCCAAGGTAATGGTGAGATGGCGGTAGAGATGCACTTCCTCCCCACGGTCTACGTGCCGTGCTCGGTGTGTTTTGGGAAGCGCTTCCAAAAAGAGACCTTGGAAGTTCAGTATAAAAAGAAAAGTATTTATGACGTACTTGAGATGACCATAGAGGAGGCATACACTTTTTTTAAAGACATCCCCGCAATTAACGATAGGCTAGAAACCCTGATGGAAGTGGGGCTTGGCTATCTCAAACTGGGGCAGAGCGCAACAACCCTCTCGGGCGGTGAGGCACAACGAATGAAAATCAGTAGCGAACTTTATCGCCCGCTCACTACGCGCACCATATATCTGTTGGATGAACCAACGGTGGGGCTCCACTATGAGGATGTGAAGCATCTCCTCTTAATTTTGCAAAAATTAGTTGAGCGAGGAAACTCGGTGGTGCTCATTGAACACAACATGGACGTGATTAAATGTGCTGATTGGGTGATTGACATGGGTCCCGAGGGAGGCAATGGGGGAGGGAGGGTTGTTGCCAAAGGTACTCCCGAAGATATTGCCAATAATCCCAAATCCTACACAGCCAAGTATCTCAAGAAAGCCTTGAAGAAAAAACAAACATAAAAATCATTGTCGCACTAACACACGACCGTGGGTTAATATGATAATAAAGTAAGTGGTTATCCTGAAAAACGTGTACTCAAAAAAATGTGCGAAGTTAAACTTCGCACACGACTTTCTTTCCCATCTTTTTTTTAAGGAAGAGCCATTTCCGTATCTTCCCATTCCCACGCCGTACCCACACAGTAAAGGTAAGTGGGTCAGTTCTCTTACTTTTGAGAAAGAAGCTTACAATACTGTAGGGTACGCACCAAAGATCATGCTTTCGGCCATCTTCACAAAATTTTGACGTTTCAGCATCTTCCGTGTCTGTTACTCGGGCGATTGCTTCGTTAGTAAAACTATCTTTTGGTTCAATGAACCACTGATACGAGACGGTCATATGTTTACCTCCAGAGAACAGTCTGACTGTACTATACACCGTACAAAAGATAAAAAAACCCCACCAGCATAACTGGTGGGGTGCTGCAGATGATAGGAATTATGCGGTGGCACGGAGTTCATGATACTTGGCTCCGTGTAGCGCGAGAGCGATGCTAGGCATCTCCTCCTTGTGAACGGTCACTTTTCTCTCTCGCACATACCGCTTGTGGTCAAGACCCCTTTTTCTGGCGCCACAGACTTGATCGATAGCCCGTGTCACTCTGCGGAAAGAATGGCGATCTCTGCAATCGATGATCACCACTTCCCCGACATCTCGACACGTGAGTCTGTCGAAGCCATTTCTTGGACGCCTTGATCGCATAGTGCGTTCTCGCTTCATCGGCTTTGGGGCGGCGGGCACGATGTTGTCTGGGGACACCGGAAACATAATTTCGCTCGCACGCGGGGACGGTTTTTTACTTCTGAACATCATTGCCAATGCCGCCGTTACCGAGACCATTAGGAAGATGCACAACGTGATCATGTGAGTGAGCTCCTCTACTTCAATTTTTCAATTTACCCGTCTTCGCCTTGCGAAATAAGGGTTTTTATCTTCTACCTACTATTATACACCCATTCTATAAACTTGTCAAGCACTTGTACAGTTGTACCACAATTCAAGCGATCGCTTGTTTTATGGGATAATTATCTAATTACACAACTACATACGATCGTAGAGACTTATGAAATGGATAAAACAAAAGCGCCCCTATGAGGGGCGCGAAACTACAAACACTCCGACGACATCATCGGGAATCCACTTGGAGGAATGCTCAGACTTCGATGTGCATCCAGAAGCAGCATAGAGTGACCATTGCATCTTGTCGATCCGAAATCTTCGATCTTCTGAAAATCCGATATACCTGTAGGATGGTAATCCGCTATTTTCTTTATCCGGTACGAATACCGTTAGAGAATAGCGACCATCATCATCCTGAAATTCTCGTAAGATGACACTGCATTCCACGATGTATTTATGCGGTCGTTCGCTAGTCATGGAAGACAGAATTATTTGAATGACCGATCCTACTTCAGGTATATTGGTGGGAAACCTATACTGCGTGTGATCTAATTCCGAAAGATACATCCTTTGGCTCCTTTCAAAGATTTACTTTTCTACTTTTTATTATATACTAGATACTATGACTCGTCAAGAGGTGCAAAAAATGGGACTACCGGATACTCCCGGGGTGTATCTGTTTACTCGCCGTCGCCAAGGCTATGGCGGGCGAGGAAGGGTTCGGGAGATTTTGTATATTGGCAAAGCCACCTCGCTCCGTGACCGAGTGAAGAGCTACTTTGGTAAAGATGTGAGTGAGACACGGGGCCAACGCATTATGAGTATGGTAGCGCTTGTCACAACTATTGAATACAAACAAACCGACTCTGTTTTGGAGGCGCTCATTCTAGAGGCCGAGCTCATCAAACGCCATCAACCAAAGTACAATGTGGATGCCAAGGATGATAAGAGCTGGAACTACGTAATTATTACCAAAGAGGATTTTCCTCGTGTGCTTATTATACGCGCAAAAGATCTCCCTTTTTTTGATCACCCCATCCAATTTGAAGTAGGCCCCTTCCCCCATGGTGGGGAGCTTAAGGAAGCGATGAAGATCGTGAGAAAAATATTTCCGTACAGAGATACCTGCCAGCCTTGGGCTGGCATTCCGTGTTTTAATGTTCAAATTAGGCTCTGTCCCGGCGTGTGCACTGGCGCCATAAGTACGCGCGAGTACGCGCGTACTATCACGCACCTCAAACTTTTTTTCCGAGGGAAAAAAGGAGAACTCATAAAAACTTTAGAGCGAGAGATGAGGGAATACGCGCACGCGCAAAAATTTGAGGAGGCGGCACGCGCACGTAATCAGGTTTTTGCACTTACCCATATCCGTGACGTTGCAATGATTAAAGCAAATAAACGTAGCCCCTCGACTGCGCTCGGGTCAATTCGTGAAGCACGAATTGAATCCTATGACATCTCCCACATCTCTGGCACTTCAGGCGTGGGAGTGATGGTAGTGATGTACGGAGGGAGATTGGCAAAAAGTGAGTACCGTAAATTTAAATTACGGATTAAAAAGAACGATGACATTGGTGCGCTCATTGAGGTGCTCACGCGCCGCCTCAAGCATCGAGAATGGCCCTTGCCAGAGCTCATTGTGGTGGATGGAGGAGTAGCGCAAAAAAATGCCACAGAGAATATCTTAAAACAGCAAAAGCTTACTATCCCCGTTGTCGCGGTGACTAAAGATGCGCGGCATACAGCGCATCACATTAACGGTGAGAGTGGCATCATTCGCGATCATAAGGAGGATATTTTTGCCATCAACGCAGAGGTGCATCGCTTTGCCATTGCCTACCACCGGAATCTGCGAGGGAAAATTTACTAGGAGTGTTATACTAGTGCTATGGAAAATGCGGCCTCGGTGCGCGCACGCGCGCAGGCAAACATTGTGTACGCTATAGAGCGACTTTTTATTGCCGCTATTCTTATTGCTCTTGCAACCGCAACTTATCTTACCCAAAGTGGATCCGTCGTTGTTACTACTCCAACCCGCGGACTCTTTGTCCCCAGCGTCTACGCGATCCTTGCACTTGTCTTACTCCTTGCCAGTATTGCTATCAGGATGAACAGTGGAACGCGTTTCCTATCTACACTCTCGGTTATCCAAATTACACTTGATCTCATCGCACTTCCGCTCTGCGCGCTCCTTTCAGGCGAGTGGGGGGTGCTCACGCTCCTGATTGTGCCGGTGGTGGGGAGTGCGTCCCTCTTCCACTCACGTTCCTCCATCACTATCTCTCTCATTACTGCCCTCGTGGTTCTCTTTGCTTCCTTAGGGGGAGAGAGTTTGATTGCACTCCCTCTCTTTACATCGTTTAGTTTTGTTACCGAGCTTGTTTCTCTCCCCATACCTTTCTCTGAGCTCATTCTCATTCTCACTCTCATCATTGTTGGTGGGAGCGCGGCGAGTTACGGCAAGGCACTCCGTGATCGGGCCGCGCTCCTCTCCGCGCCGCGCACTCTGCAGAAAAATATTTTACCGAATTCTACAAAACCAAACCTTGTTAATGAGGAGACCGCGCGCGCTCTCCAATCAAAGGAGTATGAGGTGGAGCGCGCAAATACCCGTCTTTCTGGCTTGGATCGTGCGAAGTCAGACTTTGTATCTGTGGCAACGCACCAATTGCGCACGCCGATTGCGGGGATTAAGTGGACTTTTGAAGCACTACTCCAAGGGAATCCCAACCCAAACGAGCGGGAACTTTTGGAGAAGGGTTTTGCCGCGACGGAGCGGATGGTGCGCATTGTTAATGAGATTTTGAGTATTGATAAAATTGAGCACGAACGTTTTGAGGTTATCTTTGAGTACTTTGATTCGGTCAAACTTATTGAAGGCTCTGTGGTTGAGTTCCAAGCCCCGGCGATTGGTAAGGGAGTACATCTCGTCTTTAACAAACCACAGGGTTCGGTGCCGCTCGTGGAGCTAGATATTGATAAGATCCGCATGGTTCTGGATAACCTCATAGAGAATGCCATCAAGTACACGCCGGTGGGAGGAGAGATCGCGGTAATGCTCAACACCGATCGCGTGAACGCGGCACGCGCGGTAGTTGAGCTTATTGTCAAAGATAGCGGCATTGGCATCGATGAGAAGGCACAACACGATATTTTTACTAAATTTTACCGCGCAACCAACGCCAAGCGATCCGAGCCCAACGGTTCAGGTCTCGGCCTCTACATTGCCAAAACCATTGTTGAGGCGCACCACGGCTCCATCTGGTTTGAGAGCACGGAGGGGGAGGGGACCGAGTTCCACGTGGAATTGCCTGTCCACCAATCCACCTAGAGACTTGTTGACGGCAGGAGAGAATGCTACACTGTCCCTATGCCTACACAGAAAAAAATTCTTATTGTTGAAGACGATAACTTCCTCCGCTCTCTTACAGCAAAGCGTTTAGAGAAAGAGGGTTATGTTGTTGCCGTTGCCGTTGACGGAGAGTCAGCACTCGTAACCGCACAAGATGAACAGCCCGATCTCATCCTCCTTGACCTCCTCTTGCCCGGGCTGGATGGCTTTGGCGTCCTCGGTAAGTTAAAGGCGCACAATGATTTAAAAAAAGTTCCTGTCATTGTCTTCTCCAACTTGGGGCAGAAGGAGGATATTGAGAAAGCTAAACTCTTAGGTGCCGACCAATTCCTCATCAAAGCAAACTTTACTTTGGATGACGTGATGGACAAGATCAAGTCCGCTCTCTAGTCAGCACTATGGCAAAGATCCGTGTCGGCGTGCTCCGTGGAGGACCCAGCGCGGAGTATGAGGTCTCGCTCAAAACCGGTGGCTCGATACTCAAGCATTTGCCGCAAGAAAAATATCAGACACGTGACATCCTCCTTACCCGCGAAGGAGCGTGGCACATTGATGGACTTCCCACACAACCACCACGACTTCCGCACTCGGTTGATGTTGTCTTTAACGCGCTCCACGGTACTTTCGGCGAGGATGGGGGAGTCCAGCGCATTTTAGATGGAATAAAAATTCCGTACACAGGTTCACGCGCCTACGCCTCTACTATTGCGATGAACAAAGCTCTTGCAAAAGAGCACTTTAGCGCGGAAGGGCTCAAAGTCCCGCGCCACATCGCGGTGCGCGATGGAGATGCGGAGGACCGTGCGGCGGGAAAAATATTTCGCACCCTTGCTCCGCCATGGGTGGTAAAACCGTTAGACAATGGTTCCTCGGTGGGGGTGAGGATAGTCCGCACTATTCCCGAGCTTATTGAGGCAATTGCCGGAGCGCGAGAGGTATCTGCTACAGTACTCGTGGAGGAGTACATCCGTGGTAAAGAAGCGACCTGCGGTGTGATAGATATGTATCGAGGACAGGAGGTGTACGCACTTTTCCCCATAGAGATTATCCCTCCTGCGCATAAATCATTTTTTGACTACGAGGCAAAGTACGGAGGTATCTCACGCGAGCTCTGCCCCGGGCGCTTTAGTGAACGGCAGAAGGAGACCTTACAACACATGGCCATTACGGCTCATAAAGCGCTGGGGCTGGCGCATTACTCACGGAGTGACTTTATGCTCCACCCCACGCGAGGGATTTTTATCCTTGAGACTAATAGTCTCCCGGGCTTGACCGAAGAGTCGTTACTCCCCAAGGCGCTTGCGGCAGTAGGGGCGCGCTATGATCACTTTTTAGATCATGTCGTGACCCTTGCTCTTAGTAGGAAGTAATTAGTCCTCTAACTTTAGATGTCCGTAGAGGGCGAGGATACGGCGGCGGGGTGATCCGTCTTTTTTTGTACCATAGTATATGTGGTGCACCTCGGGTACGCGAGTGCGTGAGTTATTGCTTATAGCGTGTGTGGTATCAAGGCAAAAGCCAAGGTGCTCATGCAAGCCATAAGAACCCTTTTTTGCTTCCCAGTGGATGATGCAGCCTGCGCGCGGCTTTTTAATTT
>ERZ1292629.2624-Hain-H43-01um-R1-2624-length-14783-cov-14_pt1 | contig 14783 bp, 19 predicted proteins | sample MGYA00564399_ERZ1292629 | MGnify/ENA primary metagenome ERZ1292629 (study PRJEB36523, sample SAMEA6512636) | groundwater metagenome | collected 2019-01-08 | study: AquaDiva: Metagenomics assemblies of 32 groundwater samples
AAAGCAGGGAATACCACTTCTGGTGGGTTGTACTTACCCGAGGATCAAAAAGAAGAACCCATGACTGCTAAGGTTCTTGCGATAGGGAAATCGATAGTCAAAGACGGAACAATACTTTATCCACCAGAGTTTGACGTTTTTGATCAGGACGTATTAAAAAGACACAAACTGAAGATCGGTGATACCATTTATTATAAACGCAGAACACAACACGAACTCAACGAACAACTTGAGGTCGAGGAGAGGATAGCCTTTCTTCCCTTTGAGAGTGTATTAGGATTGGAGGATCATGCCACGACCAACTGATCTTGTCTTTGGACAAGACGCACGTAATGCTATTCTTGCAGGAGCTGAAAAACTCGCCCGTGCCGTAGGAACGACACTGGGACCAAAAGGACGCAATGTCACGCTTTCTTCACAGTACGGAGGAGTGATTACTGTTCACGATGGAGTGACTGTTGCCAATGAAGTCCGGCTAGAAGATCCACAAGAAAATATTGGGGCGATGTTACTTCGTGAAGCGGCCAGAAAAACCAATGACGCCTCGGGTGACGGAACGACAACGGCCACCGTATTAGCCTACGAAATCCTCAAAGAAGGAAATGCCCATATTATCGCAGGGGTAAATCCGATGCTCATGAAAAAAGGCATTGATACTGCGATCAAACAAGCGATCGACATTCTTCGGTCTTTTTCGGAACCAATCAAAGACTCTTTAGAAAAAATGATCCAGGTTGCCACGGTCTCTGCGGCTGATGAGGAGATTGGTACAGTCATTGCTGAAGCGATGAAGAAAGTTGGAAAATACGGGGTTGTGACCGTAGACAAAGGAACTGAACTCGGATTTCATACCGAGTTTAAAGAAGGTATGGAGTGGGATAAAGGGTGGATACATCCTGCGTTTGTGTTACGGATACTTGATAGCGTCCCAAACATTCGACTCGAGGCGCGTATTGAAGAACCATTTATTTTGATCACCGATCACACTATTACCTCTCCTGGGGAGATTGTGCCATTCTTAAATAGGTTTATTGAGGCTGGACATAAAAATCTTCTGATTATTGCTGATGGGGTTGAGAGACAAGCAATGGCAATTCTTGCAGAAAACTTTGCTCGAGGAGTGATCAATGTTCTTCCCGTACCCGCCCCTTCATTTGGCGATCACAAACGCGATGCCCTAGAAGATATTGCCATTCTTACCGGTGGGGTCTTCATTTCAAAAGAACACGGAAAACGGATTGTTGATGTCAAAGTCGAGGAATTAGGACGAGCTGATTTGGTGACAGCAACTCGGGAATCTACCGTCTTAGTTGGAGGAAGAGGAGATAAAAAACTCGTAAAGGATCGCGCCTTGATGATTGAGGAACAAATGAAGGACGCTGACCACGAGTTGATGCGGGAAAAATTCAAAGAGCGACTGGCAAAACTGACTTCTGGAATAGCAGTGGTGAAAGTTGGGACATCCTCTGATGTGGAAAATAGAGAGAAAATAGAACGCGTGAAAGATGCCATTGGTGCAACACGGGCGGCAGTTGAAGAAGGGATTATCCCTGGTGGTGGGGTGACATTGGCACATATTTCTACGCTGATTACGACAACACTTCCAACACAAGAAGAATCTGCTGGTGCGGATATTGTTAAGAAAGCATTAGTGAAACCACTCAAACTGTTGGCGGAAAATGCAGGTAAAAGTGGAGATGTTATTTTGAACGAAGTACGACGACGAACCTTTGGGATGGGGTATTCAGTGATTACCGATACCTATGTGAATATGGTCAAGGTGGGTATTGTTGATCCAGTAAAGGTAACGATCTCCGCACTTCAGAACGCCGCAGGGGTTGCGGGAATGCTTCTGACCACAGAAGCGAGTATTACCGAACAACCAGGAGAGGACAAGAAACATGAATCCTGATACGAAACGCGGTATGGAGTTTATGCGGGTCGTGGTAAAATCTGCGTTGTTTGCGTTATTTGCGATTGGGGTAAAAAGTACAGAGAATATTGAAAAGTTTGTTGCCGCGTTTGAAAAAGCTCTGGATCGAGGACTAGAAAGTAGTGGGTTTACTCCGACAATAGAGAAACCTCAACAAACCATTTTACCGACATCGGCAAAAAGGTATGAAGTAAAGAAACCTGTTGATCTCAAAGAAGTCATTACCAGTAACATTATGAGGAGTGTGCTGAATAAAAATGACATTCATACCGTAGACGATCTTATAAAGGAAATGCAGAAACACAACCTGACAGCAATACACGGCATCGGCGCTCGGTCTGCTGATGTTATTGGAAAGGCACTACAAAAATGGCAATCATTATCATAAGTATTCTTCTTTTTCCGTATGTTCTTTTTGCGTGGATGTATGGGTTCATTTGTATTAAGCGACTGTGTGAAAAGGAATGGAGAAAACCACACGATGTGTTGAAAGCATACGAACATCTCACTCCCGATCAACGCATGCAGATGAATCTTCAGACTGTTGTGGAAAAATCAGCATGGCTTGATAGTCCAAATCCTGAAGAAGCACAACTCAAACGCCAACAGGTCGAGAAACAGGAACGTCTTCGTCAGGGAACATGGGAGAGTGCATCACCGGAAGTTCCACCGCTTTCTCGGTTACCGTAATGTGCAATCACGAGTTTGGTATCTTGAGTGATATGGTTACGATACATGTCGATAGAGATTTTTATTATCGGAAATGTACGGTATGTGGATTCTTCGAACAATTACCGAGAGCTGGGAAAATCTGGTCAGGAGTATCAATTCAAGCGGAAACCTTTCGGGATACAGAACGGAGACAGTTTGCCAAAGAACACCTCCAAGGCCATGAACCCGATGGGTCAGTCAATCCACTCTTTCGAGAGGCGTACGGAGATCCAGAGAAACGAGGCAAGAGTACAATAGGAAGTAAAATGGACGAGTATCATGTCAAAGATTAACTGGCTTCAAGTTCAAAATGAATATGTTACGGATGAATCTATTTCTCACGAGGACATTGCAAAGAAGTATAGAGTAAGCAGATCTCAGGTTACTCGGGTAGCAAGTAAAAATAACTGGTTAGAGTTACGTCAGAAGTCGAAGCAATCAGCTACAGACAAGCTACCAGAAAAGGTCGGAGAAGAACTGTCAAAGGTCAACGCTCGGCATATTCAAACCGCACGTATTCTTCAAACTATTGGCATGCGGACTATTTTAGGTGATACAAACAACAATATTGCTCAACTCCACCCGACATCGTTCGATCATGCCCGCAAAGCAGTTGAAACTGGTGTGACGATTGAACGAAAAGCAACTGGATTGGATAAAAGTGAACAAGCCCCTAAAGTAAACATTCTCAATCTCATTGCAGGAGAAAGAGAGAAGTATGGATTTTAAGTATCAGCGATTTATCGAGTCGAACTTTTCCATTAAGAATAAAGAAGGGAAGGTTGTTCCGTTTATCTTCTGGAAGCCCCAAGATACATACATGATCGACCTTGTGACGACATACGGAAATGACCTTGTAGGGGTACGTGATCAGATATTAAAAGCCCGAAAAGAGGGGTTCAGCAGCCTCGTCTTGGGGATCTTTGCCACGGATTTTATCGTTTCCAGAGATCCTACAGCCTCGGTGTGTATTTCCGACACAAAGGATGAAACACGAAAATTGGTCAATAGGGCGCGGTTCTTTATCGAATCCTTTGCCGAAAAGAACAATCGACTACTTACTGATATTTGTGAGATTAGTAACGCCAATGAGTTAAAAAACAAGGTCAATGATGCAGTGTTTTGGATCGGGACCGCAGGATCACGGGTTGCCTTGCGAACAGAAACGGTTCAAAACTTACATTTTTCCGAGGGAGCACACTTTCAAGATACGGATATTATTACCGCCAGGGAAACGTACGAGGGGTCAATGCAGATGGTCGATCAGGGTATCGGGAAGATCTTTGATGAGTCTACCGCTCGAGGATATGGGAATGAGTATCAAAAGAGATGGGAACTTTCTTCGACAGGAAGGAGTGAATTTCGTGGAGTCTTCTTTGCCGCGTCCGAACTCTACTCTCCAGAGTGGCTTGCGCTAAAACGGAAACAATTTACGACCGAGGAAATGTTTTTGCAGGAGTACCCAGAAACACCAGACCAGGCGTTTATTTCTTCTGGGTCGACGTTCTTTGATAAGCAGGCAATCAAGTATTTCCGTGATACTCTTGTCAGAGATCCAATCATTCAAGGACAATTAAGTATGTCAGGAGAGATTCTATGATATTTTCTTTTACGTTGTTCTTTCCACATCAAGAATCTTATCTCCCGATCAAACGATTAACGGTAGATGGAACCCCTATGGTTGTTTCTCTTGGTACGCCACTTGGTCTTCAATGCGCGTCGTGTCTCTATGTCCAACCGCTCCCGACACAGCACGTCAAACGCGACTGGAAAGGAAACGCCAAAGGGGTAGTCCTGAGTCTTTCAGAACAACAACACGCTGATTCTTGTCCCTATCAGAAAGGAACCAATGGTGAAACTCTACCGACAACTTGAAGGAGACGAAGAACTCGTAGGAGGCGCAGATCCAGGAGAAGGAGTGTCGTATTGTGCGGGGTCGTATATCTCCCGAAGACACAAAGATATTCCTCTTGTCTATCATGCTCGGATTGAATCGCCACAGTTTGGTGAAGAACTGATGAAGATCGGACTCTACGCAAAACGAACGACAGGGAATTTTCCCTTACTGGCAGTTGAACGAAACATCGGTCAAGCAACCATTGCGAAACTTTTAGATTTAGGATACCCGACTGAAATGCTCTACCGGCAGAAGACTTTTGATCGGGTGACCAGGAAGGTTGAGGAACGGATCGGATTTGTGACCTCATCGGCGAACAGGCGAAAAATGCTTGATGAACTCGCTTTAGTTGTACGACGAAAAGAATTGAAGATTTACGATGAACAGATTGTTACAGAAATGTTGACGTTTGTGATCAACGAGCGGACAAACGAACCAAGACCAGAAAGCGGAACATTCTCGGATCTCATTATGGCCACGGCTATCGCGAACCAACTCTTGAAAGAAGTATGGGGGGGAGCACAGTGGGCACCGAACACGCAGAAAAAAGACAATCCAAAGTTTATTCCATTACAAGCAGAGGGGTTTATTGTCGAGCATTTTGACGAACACGCACATCGCAACTGGAAAGATGCTTGATTCTGTTAGTATCGTAGGTGTATAGTGAGGGGTTAATGCAAGAAGATATTAAAAACGAAGGTGTTCAGAAAGTCGAAGACTTCTTTACGATCGACAAAACTGACGCCGAACTTACCTCAATGATTGATCGGAAGATTCGTTCAGCGTATGGCGAATACGAGAAACTGAAAACCGAAGGCACACGAAACGAACGGTACTGGGCGAACGAACAACTCCAAGGCATTAACCTCTATTGGCATAACTCCCGCATTGTTCAAAATAGAATTTATATGGGTACTGAAACGATGGTGCCCATCATCACGAGTAAACCCGCCGAGCCAATGATTACGATGGCAGGATTTGATGAAAAGAAAGATGGAAGCGAAAAAGAACGAGAGTTTTTGCGTCAAATTGAACGCATGCTTTTAGATAAATACTACGATGAAGACCATCCCCAGCAAGAAGTGTTTGAGATGATTGCTCGCCATTTACTTCTCTATAAAATAGGTATTCCAAAAATCCGGTGGGATGATGATATGGACGATTATATTGTCGAGTTTGTTCACCCGCATAAAATGATCATTTCCCCTGATGGACACTACAACGAGGACGTGTGGACTGCTGAATACATGGAGTGGACGCTTGGAGATATTATTAAGGAATTTCCCGAACAAGAATCCACAATTATGCACGCGGTGTTTCCAGGGACGGACTCTTCAGAAAAACTTCTCGGTACTCCGTTAGGGTTCTGGGAGTATTGGTCAGAAGACGGGAAGTATCTTGTGTGGAAAATGAACTCAGTTATTTTACAAAAGAAACTCAATCCGTATATGGTGTGGAAAAAAGATAAAACATTTAATAAAGAAAAAAACCACTTCTCCTATCCCAAAAAACCGTATATGTTCTTAAATTCTCAAAACTTAGGCAGACATATTTGGGACGACACGACCCCAATTTCACAGGGAATCTCTCTCCAGGACGGCATCAATCTCATGCAGAGAATCATCACCGATACTGCGAGAGATCAAGGCATTTTAGTCGGAGCGCAAGAGGGAATCGATCGGGACGAACTGTATAAATACACAGGAGCCTATAATGAGAAACTTTCGATTAAGGGAGGAAATCCGCAGGGTGCTCTGTACCGCGTTGCTCCCAAACAACTTGCGCCTCATGTACAGGAAAATCTTTTACATTTAGAGAACGCGTCTGATAATATCATGGGAACACATGCAACTACTCGAGGAGAAAAGAGTAAACAGCCGACATTAGGTCAAGATGTGATGAGTAAAGAATCTGACTATGGACGGATTGATGCCGTGGTTCGTGGGATTGAGAGAGTAGCGAACGCCATCTACAACTGGGAACTCCAAATGATTGCCGTGAAGTATAAAGAGGATCACTACACTCGAGTGTTAGGTGATGAAGACGGGAAAAAAGCCTATGAGAAAATGAAAGAGGGGATTAAAAAGAGAATAAAAATCACGGTAAAACCTGGATCGACGTTACCAGTAGATAAACTCACCCAACGAAACGAAGCCATTGAACTTGCCAAAGCCGATAAGATCAGTGATCTTGACTTCTTTGAGCGTATGGACTACCCAAACCCTCGAGAAATGGCGAAACGAGTCTTCTTACAAAAGAATAAACCAGAGATGCTCTATCCTGATCTTGTCAAGGAGATGGAAGAAGACGCCAAAAAGAAAGCAAAAGAATCGGGAAAAATGAATGGATCAATACAACCAGAAGTTCTCCCTGAACAGACACTTCAACCAGGAATACCAGGAGCACCAGGAGCACAACCGCAAGAAGTACCGCAACAACTTGGTACAGAACATACCCAAGCACTTCTCCAAGGTCAGCAGGTACAACCATTTGAGGGGATTGATCCGACACTGTATGAACAACATGTGTCTGCAGAACTCCAGTTTATGGGGAGTCAAGAATTTACCCAGATTCCCGAAGAACTCCAAGCACTGTACGCACAACACGTAATGGCTGAAAGGCAACTCAATGATCGTCAAGCAAGCCAACCGATATTTAGTTAAGTCAAAATCTGGGAGAACGCTGGGGAAGTTTACCCGCATAGAAGCCGCCCAAAGGAGATTGAAACTGATAGAATACTTCAAACATGAACAGAAAACACTTCGTTCTGAACATGATCCAAGAGGGCATTAAAGTTACTGCTATCGCCGAAGCTCTCAATGTGACTCGACAGCGCATCTATGTCATCGTTCGAGGATATACCCAGCGGGAAAAACAATATAGACGACATTTTATCTTTGGTCACGCATTTCACAATGATTGTCCCCATTGTCTGGAAGAACAGAAAAAACTGTAAACTGCTAGTAAACCCCTCTCGTTGAGCATACAGTGACACCATAAGTCATATTCAGTCCTCGTCCGACTGCATAAACCCGACGATATCCTATGACATTTATACCAACAGACGGCATTGAAGTTTCTGAAGAATCAGTAAAAGAACTGGATCAGAAATCTGGGAGTGAACCCGCAGAGCCAAAGGTCGAACCAAAGGTCGAACCGGTAGAAAAAGTACCCTACCATGAAGACCCCACCGTTCAACTCTATATAGAGCGACAAGTAGCGAAACGATCAGGCGAAAGCGGAAAGGGATACGAAGAACGACTGAATAGATTAGAAGAGCGACTAACGAAAAAACCAGATCCTACTATTGGAGGATGGACACCTGGAAGTCAAGCAGAAGCGCAAGCGGCAAAAGCAATCATTCTGCAAGCGAAAAAAGAAGTCTTAGAAGGATTGCAGAGTATCGATCGAGAACAGAAAGAACAAGTAGCCGCAGGAGATCGAGAGTTTTCAGATTTCTTAGGAGAGCTGAGAACAACAGGAACATTAAAAACAGATGAAGATGAAATCGAATTTGCGAGACTTATTGCTGAATATAAGTTAGAAGATAGACAGTCAGCAGTGAATCTCTGGACTCGATTACAAGAAGTCAAGGTGAAAGCCGAGACAGAGGGAAAGGCAGAAGGCGAAGAAGAAGGAATCAAGAAAGCGCAAGAAGCCAAAGTCGGATCGAGTAGAAAAGGAAATGAACCAGGAAAAGGGGATCGAACGTATCAACAACGAAGGGCGGAAGAACCAAACTTCGATGCCATACTCGAAAGAGAGATGGCTAAACTAACAGGGAGATAATATGGTATTCGATGATTATATTCAATCACTCACACTGCACTCTTTAGCACCACAAGTCTATGACGGGGTCATGGGTGGAAACTTCCTCACACATAGACTCTTTATGAACGCGAAGCGCTGGGACGGTGAAACCATGAAGTTTGCATTTGCGTATCGTAAAAACACCGCTGGTCAGTGGTATGACGGTGTGGATACCCTCTCAACATCTCGAGTCAATACCCGTATTCGTCTCTCGTTTGAACCTCGCTGGTTTGCCCAGTCAGTCGTGATTGCCGGAACAGATTTGGATGTCAATAACACCCAAGCAGGTATTATCAAACTCTTGACGACAGAAATGGAATGGGCGCAACAGTCCATGGCAGATACGATTGGTGATGCGTTCTACACATTGCAGAGTGGCAAGAAACCTCTCTCAGTCCTTGATATTACCGATGACGCAACCGATGTGACGACCTACGGTGGAGCTTCCCGATCAACCTATAGCCAATTAAACGGTCAGAGAAATGCTGCGGGTGGGGTCTTGACGACAACCCTGATGCGAACCATGAAAGACGACAGCTCGGCAGGAAACATTGGTCCTGATTTAGGGGTTATGCCTCGAGCGGTCTGGTCAGCGTATGAAGGACTTCTCCAGCCCTCGGTTGTACAGAATATGCAAGTATCAGGCTACCCACAGGCAACAGCAGGCGGAGTAGTCACGAGTAAACAAGCATTGAAAGGTGATATCGGCTTTGATTATCTCTGGTTTGATGGTATGCCGATGGTCAGAGATGAAAAAGCACCAGCACAGAATATGTTTATGCTTGCTGAACCATACTTGGCATGGTACTCACTTGCTTCTGCGAAGTGGTCACAAGTCTCATTGGGATCAACCACGATTGATGGAGCGTACAAAAAAGAGCCATCCAAGTCACTGAAAATGTATTGGTCAGGTCTGCGAGAGCCAACAGCACAAGATGCCGAGGTTGGATTCTTTAAGATCGGTGGGCAACTGATCAGTCCGAACCCAAGATTTCAAGGACGATTAACAGGAATTACAGGATAAAGGAGAACTATGTCTTTACTACGAGGATTACCAGCAGTATACGGAGTTGATGCATTTGATGTTGCAACCGTGCAACAGCACCAACTCGGGACAGTGGGGTACGATGCACTGTATCGAAGGTATCGCTATGTCCAGGCTGGAGCAGTCGCTTTAGTCAAGGGTAATCTCTTACAGTCACCGGCACGGAGTACCGATTATACCGATATGGCTGTGCAAGCTGCTGCAGCGATTGATGCACTGTCCATTGAGGTCACGCTTGGAAGCACCGCAACGACAGCAGATCAGTTTACCGAAGGAACACTGGTTATTTCTGTAACACCAGGGATTGGGCAGAACTTTACGCTAGCAGGACACGATGTCACTGCAGCGGCAGGAGTGTGTACCTTTACCTTGAATGAAGGAGTGCTCACTACGTTGACAACGTCCTCAAAGGCGACAGTGACCAAAAATCCGTATGACGGAGTCATTGTTTCTCCAACAACCAGAACAGGAATTACTGTTGGCGTTGCGATAACCGCAGTCGCAATTTCAGGATATGGGTGGGTTGGCGTTGAAGGACAGTTTGGAGTCTTGTCAGATGCAACAGTCGCCGCAGTCGGAGAATCACTTTCACCATCGACCTCAACCGCAGGATGTGTGACAAAACAGGTAACATTATTAGAAACAATCGGCACAGCAGGTATTTTAGGAGTGTCGGCACAAGTTGAGCCGTGTTTCTTAAAACTACCATAACCCTTTGACGAGTATTTCAGGAAGGAAATATGCCAGCAAATGATTTAGCAAACTACATTCCAGCATTAAAATTCAAGAAGGCCCAACTTAAAAATAGAGACCTAGAGGGGGCTGGAATTTTCACATTTGGTAACATCTTCTATGTAGACTCTGTAAACGGTTCTTCAGCAAATCCGGGGAATAGACCCGATAAAGCAATGGCAACAATAGATCAAGCCATTAGTTTAGCAGCCGTGACGGCCAATAATGACGATGTTATTATTATTTTACCAGGACATGCTGAAACGGTTACTGCAACAAGCATTGCTCTTGATGTAGCAGGACTAAGAATTATCGGTATGGGCAAGGGTCTGAAGCGTCCAACATTTACCTTTGGAGCAGCAGCAGCTACCATTACTGTTACTGGAGCTAACTGTTCTTGGGAGAATTGTCACTTTATTGGTAACTTTCTTGATGTAGCAGCGGCCTTTACGCTTGGCGCAGCTAAAGATTTTAGACTTGATAATAACACTTTTGTTGACAATACTGCATCACTTGGTTTCTTATCAATCTTGGTAACAAATGCAACTGACAATTCTGCTGACAATCTTACAGTTGTAGGTAATAACTGGTATGGATTAGATGTATCTCCTAATGCCTTTATCTCTATCCTTGCCGCCCAAAACCATGTGGTTATTACCGATAATATTGTAGATATGGCTGCTACTAATGATGTGGGTCACTTCTTGACTGTTGCCGCTAAGGTTGTTAAGAACATTCGCATTTTAAGAAATATCTGTACTGTTGTCGGTTCAACTGGTGCAGCAGTAGGTGTCTTTATGACAGGCTCTTCCACCACCAATACAGGTGTTATGGCTGATAACTACTGTAGCTCACTTGACGCCACCTCTGAACTATTCCACACAGCTGCACTTGGCTTGGCAACTTTCAACAACCGATACACTGGTGCTTTGACAGCTCAAGGTTACTTGCTCCCAGCAGTTGACGCTTAAACCTATGACTAAACATAAGAAGCCTTCAGAAGTGAAGGAATCTCCAAAAGGACATCTGGTTCGTTGTCCTGATTGTCCATGGAAAGCGGGACTCAAAGACAGTCATACCCACTGCCCTACTTGTGAAGGACATGGATGTATCCTTGACAACGTAAAAGAATAAGTATATACATAGAGCTAATGAAGTATACGTTTTTCAATTTTAGTACAGAACCTTTTACTGGACGATTTGGTGGACAACCCTATCCTTTTTCCCCTGGAGAAACACAGTCTTTTGACCCTGATAAACACTATATGTTGATTGTGATGGCTAAACAGCTCGCGGATAGAGAGTTGCTTCGCAAAGCTGTTTCTGTTGGGAGAAATGCAAATGATATAGAAAAGTTCGGCAAAGCTCTGGACGCCGCAGGAAACATCTTTACCATGACCGTTGAGGGACGACGGGAACTCATGAGAAAAGCTATCGGCGACCTCCTTGATACCCCTATTCCCACCCCAGACAAGAGCGATGAAGTTGGGAGTACACAGGAAACAGAAGCCGATATTAAAGGATTGAAAGATCAACTCGCGCAAATGAAAGAGATGCTTGAAAAACTCACTGCTGCTGCTGTCCCACAAGGAAATCCACCACCACCACCACCACCATCACCTGAATCCTCATCTCCAAGCATGGGTATGGCGAGAAGTTTACTCGAAGAAATGGCTGTAGATGCAGGACATACTATTACCCCAGAGATGAGTAAAGAAGACCTTGTAAATCTGCTTTCTCCTACTGGACAGACGGGGTAAAGAGAGTAGACTGATAATACGTTTTGGTACTCACGCAAGAGCCAACCCTTAGTGGTGTGGCTCTTTTTTTGTACGCAGGAGACATCGTATACTAATCACGAGGGGGAGTAACAGAACCATGGGGAGTGACACCCACATTCTTTTTGGATCAAGTGGGAATAACCAAAAGAAATATAGAATAAAAATTATCAATGCTGGGATGAACATGACCCCAACATAGATACGCCATAAGGAAGAAAGAAGTTTTAGCATAGGTCTATATTATAACACGAGTATATAAGGATACGTATGGGACTCATTGATTCAGCAAAAAGATTTGCAGGTGGCTTGGTTCAAAATGCACAAAACACCTCACTTGTAAAACGACTACAATCTGGTGTCGAAGCCGGACTTCAACAATATGGATATAATAGGCAACAAGGAGTTCCACTTGGGAGAGGTGGTTCAGGAAATTCTGTTGTAGGAGCAATACTGACTGGAGAACCTATTCCAGGTAAAACTCAAGCTCAATATGATTACTCTAAATCGAAAAGCACTGGCGTTACTCCCCCGCCCATCGATAAAAAACAACCCATAGTTCAACCTAAACAACCTACAGAGCAACCTATTCAACCCGCCGGTTCAGATCAGATCAACATGGATCAAATGTATAACGTGAATGGACAGATGAAATCTGGTCGTACGATTATGGCTGAAACAGGGGGAACGGGGGTCTATGGAGGTGGAGGAGGTGGTGGAGAGAGTGTTCCTTCAGCAGAAGACGCAGCAAAACGCGCCCAAGAAGAACGCATGAAACGATACGGAGAAGTCGTCGCTCCTGTCCAGAAGGATATTGAGGCATATCTGTCCAGTAGACGCCCGATTACCGACCTTTTTAACGAACAGATGGCCGCACAAGGTATTCCAGGAAAACAGGCGAGTTTAAGCCTTCTGGAGGGTGAGGCAGGAAAGTTAGGCACACAATTATCTACGATACCTGGAGAAGAAATTACTCGACGGAAAGAAACGGGCATGATGACAGCCGCCGCAGAGCGAAGAATTAGGTCACAAGAAGAACTCCCTCTCCGAGAACAGCTTTTGAAAACGCAGTCTGCAAAAGAAAATGAGCGTGTTGGACTAGAGCGGGCGTATCAATTGGTTGATAAGTACTTGAGCGTTCTCAAAGAACAGGAACAGCGACAACTCGAACCATTGACGACAAGACTGCAATCCGCACAAGAAGAGTTTGGTGAGGAAGTCAAAGCGATGGCAGACAAATTGACTGGATTTAATGAGGATAGAAAAGCGACACTCAAACAGTACGAAGCACAAGTTGCAGCAGGAGTCGCCCTCACCAAACAGCAGGATCAACAGGCCGCACAATTAAAACTTGAGGAAGCAAAACATTTGAATACATTAGAACAGATTTCCGCCAGGAAAAACGGAAAAGACGCAACATTTACCACACCAGATCAACTCGAAGAAATAAAAGCAGATATTCAAAGTGGGATGACCGAACAAGAAGTCAAAGAAAAATGGCTTGACGTTCTTCCTTTGGAGTCGATGAGTTGGGTGTTGAAAGAATACGGATCAATTATGCCAAGTGGAGAAGGAAGGGAAATCTAATATGCTCGGAGAAAACGGACGATTCTTTACTAGCTTAGACAGTTACAACGTCGCGATTTGTCGACCGACACCTTTTGTTGGTGCGACGACGAATGGTCGAGGAGATGATGGTGGAACTTCTGATCCCTATACACTGTTTACTGTCGAGGGTGATGTGATCGTGAAACTGTATGGAGTATGTACAACACTCTTAGCAGGAGCCACTGCCACTCTTGAAGTGGGAGTGACGGGGAACACCGCAGGATTGATTGCCTTAACGACCGCAACGGATATTGATGAGAATGAAATCTGGAGAAGTACCGTCCCCGCACTCGGGATAGAGGCAGTAGGAAACATCCCTACGAATATCATCGTCAATGGTTTAGATATTATCGAAACCGTTGCTACGGCAGACATTACCTCTGGGAATATCTATTATGTCTGTTTGTGGAGACCGCTGACAGAGGGAGCAACAGCAGCAGGAGTCAGTATTAGGGGGTCAGTCGCCCCAGCAGGGACACAGATATGATACCAACAGTCGTTTTATCAGGTGGTCAATTCGCGGCGCTCATGCAACTGGCGGCGGGGACTGCTTCTATTGGAAAGCTCGCCGCAAACTCTGGAGTCGATATTGGCGATGTTGATATCCTCTCCATTGCTGCAGGAAATAATAATATCGGGGACGTCGACATTGCTTCTGGAACCATTACTACTGTCTCTACCGTGACCAATCTTTCTCAAATGGGAGGAGTTGCAATCGCGCTGAATACGGGAGTACGGAGTACGGGAACACAACGGGTTACGATTGCAACAGATGATATTGTTCCGACAAAAGAACTTCCAGATGCGACTGCAACGTATGCTCCAACGAATGCGAGTACGACTGCGTATGCGGCGAGTCTTGTCATTAAGGCTTCTGCGGGAGTTCTCTATGGTATCAATGGATATAACTCGAGAACATCTGCTCAATTTATTCAACTTCATAACACAGCGTCACTTCCCGCTGACGCTCAAGTACCAGTGATCACCTTTACCGTTCCCGCTTCTGCGAATTTTAGTATAGACTTTGGGAAGTTTGGGCGATATTTTTCAACAGGTATCACGGTGTGCAACTCAAGTACGGGAGCAACAAAAACAATAGGGAGTGCTGACATCTGGGTTGATTGTCAGTATCAATAATGATTACTACGTCACCATCAACACTTCTTCAAAACAGTGTTCCTACCATAGACGGTGACATCGGGTTTGACCGTACCAATGAGGATCTTGCTATCGGAGACGGGGCAGCCGCCCAACTTGTTCACATGGGGG
>ERZ1292629.2626-Hain-H43-01um-R1-2626-length-14767-cov-6_pt1 | contig 14767 bp, 15 predicted proteins | sample MGYA00564399_ERZ1292629 | MGnify/ENA primary metagenome ERZ1292629 (study PRJEB36523, sample SAMEA6512636) | groundwater metagenome | collected 2019-01-08 | study: AquaDiva: Metagenomics assemblies of 32 groundwater samples
TCTCAATTCGTTTGTTTTTTCCTGCGCTATGTCAATCATGGAATCTATGTCTTCTATAGAAAGACCTTTGTTTCCACCTTTCTGCAGGGCATTTATGTTCTTGTCTTCTGAGATTGCAATGGTAAGCCTTGCATCTATTACTTTCTGCTCTTTTTCATTCGGATCGATAACAATCTTGTCGCCTATCTTGTATATGGTGCAAGTAATTGGCATTCTCTTCAGAGGAAGCTTTTCTTTTGTGTGCTCTCCAAAAATCACCTTGTCATTATTGAGTTTTGGAAACACAGTATTCTTCAGGGCAGCAACGGCAGCTAGGGCACTTGCATCGATTAAATTGCCCGCATCATTCAAAGTGTAAATATCCAGGTATACCATCCAGACTAATTCGCCTTTCCTGATACATAGCTTTTTGGTGTCTATCATTCCGCTTTCTCTTATCCCCCTATCTACAATCCTTGCAATCTCTATCGCTTCAGCCCTAGGAGGACCAGACTCAAATTCAGGGCTTGACAATGGGAGCAATTCCACCCCAACAATTAAAACACCTTCATCTGGCGTGTCAGAGAATGGCTCTCCTACGTTAAGCTTTATTCCAACAATGACTTCTGTTTCGCCAAGAGTGACCTTAGCGGAACCCTCTGCGTTCTTGCTTATATTAAGCTCTATCTTTGTTGGTTGTCTGTATTCTGTAAGTTTCCTGCCATCCATTCTTGTGTCTTTATTAAGCAATGAAACAACATAATCCTTCATGTCTTTATAGCTCATCTTCATTACCGCCCGAATATTTTTCCTTCAATGCCTGCCTTTGAATCTTATAGATTTCATCGCAGCCTTTCTTTGCCATTTTCAAGGCCTGCAATAAGTCGTCCTTGGAAACATCGCCATCAAGCTGAAGTAAGGAAATCTCGCCGTTTCTTGGCATTACAGCTACCGGAATATCAGTAGAGCCTTCTTTGTAATCTTCCTCTTCCTTATTCAAGTCAAGGACAATTTTATCGCCAACTTTGCCGACTGAAATCGCAGCAACCAAATCTTTCATTGGAATACCTGCGTCTGCAAGGGCCATCGCTGCCGCTGAAATTCCGGCGCATCTAGTGCCGGCATCAGCCTGAATTATCTGGATGAAAACATCTGTTACTGTATTAGGGAATAAGCTTAAGTCAAGAACAGGCATCAGCGCATTTTCCGTCACTAAGCTTATCTCGACAGAACGACGATTAGGGCCGGGTCTTTTTCTTTCCGTCACTGAAAAACTCATCATATCATAATTGCACCTTAAGATTCCCGTCTCGGGATTCTGCATAAAGGCAGGATATAACTCACGAGGGCCATATACAGCGGCTATAGCTATTGTTTTTCCGATCCTGAAATATGCTGAGCCATCGGCCCTTTTTATTATGCCGACTTTTGCTTCCATCTCGCGAGGCTGATCGAATTTTCTTCCGTCTACTCTCTTACTATACACCATTTTTTGCTCCTTTGTCTAGAAAATCTTTTATTCTGTCTGTGAGGCCATCAAGATGACTTTCCTGCGCTATTTTTAGTATTGCATTGGTTGCAAGAAGTTCTGACTCTGGATTCAACCCGGAAATCCATAGTTTCCCATTTTGGCCTACTGTGATTTTGCAGTCTGTCTTTTCTTTTATCAAATTAACCATCGAGCCTTGTTTCCCTATAATTCTGGGAACTTTGCTTGGGCTAACTTCGATTATCTTGCCGCCATTGAGCTTTTTCAGGCCAGGGCCTTTCATGCTCAAATCAATTATCTTTGAGCCAGAAACATTTATGATTTGTGCAGCGATTATGTCTCCATAATCATAATACTGGGTCAGATCAGCGCCTCGTTCTATAAATTCAGAGGTGGCATCTTTTAATCCAAGATTGGCTTGGAATGCCCATCCAAAGTCAATGCGCCAGCCATAAAATCCTATGTCTGCTACCTTGCCTATTATTATGTCGCCCTTCTTTGGGATATACCTTCCTGATAGTGGAATAAGCTTTATTACACGTCCATTGATGCTTACAAGACCTAGCTGCATCGCAAATATCTTGTTCTGTTCTCTAAAGACTCCGGAGCTAGGAATATAATCCATTCCTTCTGCTAGTATCTCACCGGGCACTACAATTTCACGGTCCTTTATCAGTAAATTCGTCATTTTTCAATCCTTCCCAGAAATTATTTTTCCTAAACCATCACACAAATAATTTCTTTCACTTCTGCTTTGTTCTATTATCTTTCTAGTTAGATAGAAAGTCTTATTATTTGGGTATATCATTTTGTCCTTATCACTCTGGTTTCTATGCTTCCTTTAGTAAGATGATTTAATTCATTAAACAGGTCGCTTTGCAAGCCGGCAGGAATTTCAACTACTGCTATTAAGCTTCCGTCACTTTCCCAATTCTCTTCCAACAATTTGCCATAATGCTTAAGTACAGAGAAGCTTTTTCCAGCGAACTGCGGAGGAATCTTGACGCTTATGTCTCGAATCTCGTATTTTATTGGGAGTATTGAGTTTATTTTATTTATTATGTCATGGACTTGGGATTCGGCAGTCTTGTAGTAATCGATATTGACTTTGGCTTCCTCAAAGGCATTTTTTATTCTCTGTGGAGGATGAGGCAAGTTAGTCTTGGGATCGATTGCATTCCTATGTATAAGGTTAATAACTTGCAGTGTTTTTTCTTCCTTGAGATTGTTTTTGTATTCTGCCGTTAGTTGTATCTCGCCATTCTTCAGGATATTTTCCATGATCTTTCGCTTGTCATTAGTGTTGAACAGCTTCTGCATCTCATGCTCATTTGCCTTCATACCTTTCTTTATATCATAAAATATCTCATTTGTTACTAGAACGCTATCGAGGTCCGTTTTGCCGTTCCTGTAATCAAAAGCCTTCTCAGGGCTTTCGACAAGAATCTCAAAATTGCTATTCTGTATTTTGTACCTTACTGTGATTGCCTTTTCTATATCAACCATTTTATATTTATTCCTTCAATAACCTTTTTATGTAATCCCTTTTCAATTTTTGGTATTTCGAATCATCAACCTTGATGAAAGCGCCGTCAACTCTCTCTAGGCTGAAGTCTTTTCCCAGAACTTTTTTCAATATTTCGATACATAATTTTATTCCGTCATCTATGGAAAGATTTTCCTTATAGCGTTTAAGCAGAATTTCCTTGATTTCTGTTTCTGCCTCTCCAATAGACGTGGCTTTATACTCAAAGTAGATTCCAGTTGGATCGGTGACAAAAAGCCTTGGCACTTTATAATCTACGCCGCCAAAAATAATGCTCACTCCAAAAGGCCTGGCTCCTCCGTATTGGGTGAAACTCTGCTTCATGTCGCAGATTTCCTTGACTAATGAATGTGTGTCCATCGGAGCGTCGAAAGTTACTCTGTGTTGCTGGGCTAGAACTTGTGCCCTTTCGATCAATACACGGCCATCACTTAAAATTCCAGAAGCTGTGGCTGCCATATGGGAGTCTATCTGATAGACTTTTTCTACTGACTCCGGGACTACTAATGCATCTAGAATCCTTTTGTCCGCTACTAGTAAAACGCCGTCTCTGCAAACTAAGCCGATGGCGCTAGTGCCCTGCCTCACGGTCTTTTTTGCATATTCTACCTGCAATAACCTGCCGTCTGGACTAAACATCGTGGATGTTCTGTCATAGCCCATCATCTGATGGCTATTTGTTGATTGTTGTTGTTGCATTTTTTGAGCCTCCTTTTTTACATGTGTTTTTGAGCTTTTTTCAATATACCGCTTGTATAAATAGTGTTGAATATCACTTTGTCGTTATTAATGCTTTTGATTAAAGCAAGACTTAATTTTAATTCATTAACGTACTTGTTGCTGACTTTTAAAATGCCTTTATTGTTTTTATACAAATTGTCTATATGAATTATCCCTGCCCTTGCCATTCCTAGCTCACCAAGGAATTTCTGATTTGCATTATTTACAGTTGTTTTCACTTCATTCAGCATGAATTTCTTTCCCGAAACAATCTCATAAACTACGTATCGTTTCTTTTCCCTTAATGTTGGTGATAGTTTAATATTGCCTATTTTAATCACCCAAAACTGAGAATTTTTCCAATGTTCGCTTTTTTCTTCTCAATCCGATTTCTAGGAAATTTAAATGGTTTATAAAGTTTGTTATTTTGGAAAGTGTAAAGTAAACGCCACTTAACTAATTCCTGTTAGTTTCGTCTGACCAAAGGGAAGACCTGATTTTTAGTGCAATGTCCCGAAGGAAAAAAATCAAAGTCGGCTGGAGTATAATAAAAAGAGGAGCTGGTGAGATAGTATCTTTGGGGTTTTATGGAATCAGCTCGGAAATTTCTGTTTATTCTATTGTCCCCCAAAGGTAATTGAAATATTTTCGGTAGTTATCAGCTAGAATCTTGTGTTTTATTTTCCAAAGCCACGCGCGTGACAATAGAAAAAAGACATGAATTTGTGACAGAGACCCAAAACCAGCTTTGGGTATAAAGTGCCGAAATTTCTCGACTTCTTACACAGATGGATTACTTTTTACACCAACCTCACCAAAACCGAAAAGTATTTAAAGTTCTTAATTTTTGCAGTATAAACTGGTTCTGAAAAGATTAAGAGGGGAACGTAGATGATGAATATTAACGCAAAAAGATTGAAAACAGGCACCACTACAGTAGGCATTGTATGCAAGGAAGGCATAGTTCTTGCGGCAGACAAGAGAGTAAGCGCAGGCTATAGAATATCGCACAAGGCCTTTGACAAGGTCCATCAGATTAGCGATACGATTGCTGTAACGACGGCCGGATTAGTTTCTGATGCGCAATTGATAACAAAGCTGATTAAAGCGGAATTAATGCTTAAAAAAATACGCGAGAATAGAGAAGCTACAGTAAAAGAAGCTTCTAACTTGCTTGCTAATATAGTATATGGCAATATAAGAAGGATGTCTATGGTTCCCGGAATAGTAGGCTTTTTACTTGGAGGAAAAGATCCTGAAGGATATAAATTAGTTGAAATCGGGATTGATGGTTCTATTTCATATTTTGATGATTACGTAAGCGATGGCTCTGGTTCTGACCTGGCTTTAGGAGTTTTTGAGGCAAATTACATTAAAAACGCGAGCGTTGAAGATGGAATTAAACTTGCATTGAAAGCAATCAATGCAGCAATGCAAAGGGATATGCCGACAGGAAATGGGATTGATGTCTTTACTATCACTGACAAGGGCGTAAAGAAGGTAATGACAAAGACTGTCGAGACTAGACTATTATAATTCTACTTAGCAACATGAATTTCAACCAAATTTTAAGATTATAAAAGAAACAGAAAATGAAGAATATGACACTGGAGGTGCCTTTTAGCAGAAACATGAATTGTTTTTGCAAATAGAAATGGCAAACATAATAGATGAAGTTTTAAGCAAACTGCCTGAAAATGCAAACATAAGCGAGGCTTGTTTTGAGGCAGCAAACATAATATTATACACAAAAAACAAGGAATTCTTCCTGAACAATAATGGCTGTATCAAAGATATAGTTAATGACATAAAGAAAAGAATAGAGCTAAGGCCCGATCCCAGCATAGCGATGGAAATCGAGAAGGCACAGGAAATCATAGATAATATATTCCCGAAAGAGGCTGGCGTTAATAATATAATATTCGACCCTCAAAGGTCTAGAGTAATAATTGAGGCAGAAAAGCCCGGATTGGCCATTGGAAAAGAAGGATCTATCCTTAAAGAGATAAGGCTGAAGACTTTATGGGTTCCCACTATCAGAAGGACTCCTGCCATAAGATGCAAGATAATCGAAAGCATAAGGCATGTTCTTTATGAAAATAATGACGAGAGGAAAAAATTCCTCAACAAGGTAGGAAAGAGAATATATGACGGCTGGATAAGGGAGAAGAAAAGCGAGTGGATAAGGATTTCTTTTTTAGGATCTGGCAGGGAAGTAGGGAGAAGCTGCCTTTTATTACAAACACCGGAATCAAGAATATTACTCGATTGCGGGATTAATGTCGCAGCACAAGGCGATGACCAGTATCCTATTTTGGATGTGCCTGAGTTTAATATCCAGGAAATTGACGCCATAATAATCAGCCATGCCCATGTTGATCATTGCGCGTTCTTGCCTTATTTAATGAAATATGGATATGCAGGGCCGATATATTGTACTGGGCCTACGAGAGATGTGATGGCCTTACTTCAATTAGATTATATTGGAATACAACAGAAAGATGCAAAAAAAGCCATTTATACAAGCACTGATATTAAAAACATGGTGAAGCATACCATATGCCTAGACTATGAGGAAGTCGCGGACATCACCCCAGATGTAAGGCTTACTTTTTATAATGCCGGCCATTCTCTGGGAAGCGCGATGTGCCATCTGCATGTAGGGAACGGGCTTCATAACTTATTGTATACAGCTGACTTGAATTATGAGTTAAGCAACCTATTGAGTAAGGCCGTGACTAAATTTCCAAGATTAGAGACGGTGATAATAGAAGGGACTTATGGCGGAAAAGACGATATCATAACTATAAGAAGCGACAGCGAGAGGGATTTAATCGAAAAGATAAACGAAACAGTAAAACGGGGCGGAAAAGTGCTGATGCCTGTTCTTGGAGTCGGAAGAAGCCAGGAAATCATGATAGTGATAGAAAGAGCTGTGAGAGAAGGCTTAATAGAGAAAATCCCTATATTCATACAGGGAATGGTGTGGGACATTACAGCAATACACACAGCATATCCAGATTTCTTCAATAATAGAGTCAAGAAACTGATATTCCACAAAGACCAGAACCCCTTCCTGAATGACATATTCAAGAAAGTAGGCAGTCAGAAAGAGATGCAGGAAGTTATTGACGAAACAGGATCTTGCGTGATTATGGCAACTTCTGGAATGATGCAGGGCGGTGCTTCAGTTGAATATTTCAAGAATTTGGCAGATGACCCAAAAAATACTTTGATAATCACTTGTTATCAGGGCGAGGGAAGCCTTGGAAGAAAGCTGCAGAACGGCGAGAAAGAAATTCCGTTCATGAACGGCAGCAAGCAGGAAATAGTCAGGGTAAATTGCGAGATAGTTACTCTAAGAGGATTTTCAGGCCACAACAATAGGGAACAGACCCTTGAATTCTTGAGAAGACTGATTCCTAGCCCTAAGAAGGTGATAATAAATCACGGCGAGAACAGCAAGTGCCTAGACTTAGCGAGCACTATACACAAAATGTTTAGGGTAGAGACTACTGCTCCAAGAAATTTAGAGACGGTAAGGCTGAGATAATTTTTAATTTTTACATAGCCTGGATTCTGTTGAAAAGTCTTTAATCAATCAAAAAGGTAATAAAACATCTATCTTGAAAACAATTCCCACTTCTTACGGCTCACACAACAGTTTTATAAATTAATTTAGAAAAGAAATATTTATATACATGTAGATATATGTAGATACTATGTCTATTATTTTTGAAGGCAAAGAGATTTTTATTACAACGCCTGCAGTAAAGAGGGCAAGGGAAAGAAAAATAGCCTATCCAGATCAAGTCTACAATGCAATAAAAACAGGTAAAACAAAAAGATTTGGCAAGAACGGCATAAAATTTGTAAAGAAATCAAAACAAGATTCAATTATATGTGTTGGCGAAGATAAAGGCTATTGTATAATAATAAAAACTGTTGAGAGAGGTAATTAAAATGGAGTCGATAAAATGTCATTTATGTAAGGGAAAAATGGATAAAATTAAAGATTTAATCAAAGAAGATGGCATAGAATTTGAAGCCTATAAATGCAATTCTTGCGGAGAAGAGATTATGAACATGAATCAATTAAATAATTTAGCAGAGAAATATAGAAAATTAAGGAAAGCCAAGAAGATTACGTTTGCAAAATGGGGCAATAGCATAGCAGTAAGAATACCTAATGAAATAGCACGCGAATTAAAGATTAAACCAGGAAAAGAAGCATTTATTAACAATGATAAAGAGGGCATAAGAATTATTACAAATTAATTTTTAAATTTTATTAACAATAGTAATGACAAAAAGATAAATATTTAAACCAATTATTTTTCAGGCTTTCTTGAAGGATGCTTGAAAATATGGAAAAGAAAATAAACTTTTTAACAGTGCTTATCTCTGTTACTTTGTTATTGTCTGTAATAACTCTAGTTTATACAATTTCTTTGAATATAAAATTAAACTCAATCACAGGAAGCGTTATAGGCAATGTAGATGTGAATAGCAACAATAACCCAGCAAAAAAAGCGGATAGCATTAAAGTGAGTGCAGATGACGATCCTTATCTAGGAAACAAGAATGCTCCCGTGACCATAATAGAATTTTCAGATTTTCAATGCCCTTACTGCACAAGGTTCCATGAGCAGACTTTTCCTGAGCTAAAGAAGAATTATATTGATACAGGAAAGGTTAAATTTGTGTATAGGGACTTTCCTTTGAGCTTTCATCAATATGCAGAGAAAGCTTCTGAAGCATCAGAATGCGCAGATGAGCAAGGGAAATTCTGGCAGTACCATGAAAAGCTTTTCGATAACCAAGATAATATAGGCACGAGCAGCTTGAAACAATACGCAAAGGATATTGGCCTTGATGCAAGTAAGTTCAATGAATGCCTTGACTCTGGAAAAATGAAAGATGAAGTTTCCAATGACCTTAAAGACGGCGCTTCTTATGGCGCGCAAGGAACTCCCGCTTTCTTCATTAATGGCGAACTTATAGACGGGGCGCAGCCTTTCGAGGCCTTTGAAGCAATAATACAAGAGAAGCTGAAAGAGTGATTAATTCAAAGAAGCATCTTCAGGCCCAAATGGTTTTCTGAGATTATGGGGAATATTTATACTGTTTATAATATCTTCCAATACCTCAGTTAATTTCCCGACGGTTTCTGATGACCTTCTGCAGTCTATCGTTTCTTTTAATGTTCTAGCAGCCTTCATCTGCAGAATTTCATGAGATGCGTCTCTTATTTGCATCATATCTTCTGGCGAGCTTAAAACATTTGAAAGTAGCCTGATATGATTTGCCACTATTTTATAATCTTCATAATCGCCAGTAACTGAAAATAAATCAGAGTCTTTTACTTTCCTATCTAAAAGATATCCTAATTCCAGGCTATCAGGAAAATCACAGGCATTCGACAGTCTTATTCTAAGGTCCCAAACATTCATTCCAATCATATGGGTTACCATCGAACAAACTGTTCCAGTATGCTTGTTTGATTGCTTTATTTTATTTAATGCTTCACTTGGAATTATGCCATGGGTTGACATAAGATAGACCTCACTTTCGATAGGTCCTCTAGACTGATAATGCCTTCTTAAATGGTCTATATACTCACTATTCCCCATGCTTATATCTCGTACTTCAGAAGGGGGGAGCAATCTTAGCAGATTACTTATTCCAAATAACATATCTTCATAATTTGTTTTGTTTATTGGATTTGTTAAAACATTCTTTGCATTTCTTTTGATAAAATCAATTACTTCATCTACGCCAGGCTCCGTAAATCTCGTGATTCTTGCTATTCTAGTTGCTGGCATAACATCAGATAGAGAATGTCCCTTCACATCTGCCTTTCTACCATAAACTTCGTTTGTTACAACTGTATAATATGTCGGTAATTCTATTTCTTTCATTTTGCTTTTTTGTCAACTTGACTTAACCATTCTTTAACATCGGGTTTTGAACATTTACAAGATTCATCTGAACCAACAAGACCCCCCCTGACAGGAACAGTCGAATCATACTTTAATATTTTTCTAACTGGCTCTCCATATCCTTCATCCAAGACCTTTATTGCTTCTCCGATCATCATATTTCCGACTATTTGATTGGTCATAACAACACTAGGATCTGGAGCATACCTACAGCTGCTTGCTTTTCTTTGCTCTGCTAATGCAGTTTCAACTCCCAATCTACAATCCAAGCATGCACTTTGTCCAGGTTGGTAGACAACTACTTGTCCTGAACGTGGATCTGTTCCTCCGCTGATTAAAGGAATACCATTTCTAACTGCAAAATAATTTATAATTGCTCTAACTGCAAAACTATCAACACAATCAAGGATTGCATCCGGGTGATTTTCTTGGAAATATCTGGTATTCTCGTCTAATTTTTCTACTAATCCTCTTATGCTGACTCTTGGAACAATTTCTTTAACTCTTTCTGCCAAAGCAGTAGCTTTCATTTTTCCAACAGCATCGTAAAATAATATTTGCCTGTTTAAGTTAGTAGATTCAACATCGTCAAAGTCTAACACGTCTATGTTTCCTATGCCTTCTAAAGCTGCCGCCAAAACAGCAAAGTTCCCTAATGCTCCTGCACCAACTACCAAAACTTTTTTATCCCTTAAACCTATCCTTTCTAATTTTCCATCTTCGGATGAGAACCTTCTTGGAGATATAAGCGAGTATGCAATTTTTTTTACTGGCTGCTCTGATGTACTAAAAGGCATAATGGCTTTTCTTAATTCTTCTGTTATGATCCCACCCATTATACCACTTGTTACAACTCCTTGGCCTTTTCCTTCATAAGAATCAAGGGAAATATTTTCTTGTTTTGTATCTGGACATATAAAATACATTTCAGCTCTGTCTCTGTCTGCAGAAGCAGAAATAACTCTGACTCCTCTTGATTTGGCGTATTTTAGAATGTCACTTTTTGACTTTGAATAATTTGTAGTATCGACAATAATCTCTGGTTTTCCAATCATAGCTAAAAGTGGGGCAGACATTGGAGTGCTTATTCCCATTATTCTTGAAACTGGATTTATTTGCTTAAGAATTGTTTCTAATGCCTTTGCCTTTGGTTCGCCCTCTCGCGCTTGAAACAATAAAAATTCTCCATCAGAGTTTACTTTTGAATTATCATAAACTTCTATATTTCCGATGCCTAACGCTGCTAAAGATACAAGAGTATAATTTGCTAAATTTCCAGAACCGATGACAACAGCTCTTGAAGCATTAAGTTTATCCTGATTCCATCCGCTTATTAATTCTTGTCTGTTGTATCTATCACTTACTGTCATCTTCAACTCCCGATTTTTTGTCTTTATCTAGTTGTTCTCCATCTAAATTATCCCTTGTACCATCAGTATTTTCTTCAATTGGTTGGGGGCTATTTGAAATTGGTGTAAGTGATTTTTGATTATTTGGTGTAGGATTTCCAAATTCTGTCCTATAAAAATCATCGTCTTCTCTACTTGGATACCCATAACCAAAACCACGTCCGAAGACTGTCTGTTGTGGAAGCAACGAGCCCTGTTTCAAATTTCTATATTTGCCTTTTTTAACTAAACGGAAGAATTTTCGTTCCATATTTACTCTAGCTTCAATTTCAGCCATTAAAGCATCCTCGTCAATCTCAAATTTTCCAGAATCAAACAGAGTTATGTCTACGGGAATGCTCTTATCTTTAGAATTCTTGCAAAAACCACATAAATCCCTAGTTGCTATTTCTGCATAAGGTTCTTTTTCCACCTTTCTATTATTAACAACTAGACCATATGCAAAACCAATTCTTTTTTCCTGTTGCAATATTAGTTTGGCTATAGAAAGTTTACTAGTACTCCTATGAGTTTCAATTTCATACCTTCTTTCTGGATTTCTTCTATCAAACATAACAACCCTTCCATTTTTTGTTCTGACTTCTAAGTTTCCTATTTCTTTTTCTTCACTTTGAGTAACATAGTTGAAAGCGCCAATTTCATTCAATACTGTTCTTTGTCCATTGTCATCTGTGAGAGAGAAGAAAGTTTCTAAATTTCCATGACTGTGCCACCATCCCAAGACTCTATAACCCATTTCATCTATTTCTCTTCCTGCTTTAATGACATCTTCTGCCTTTATTATGAATAATCCAGCACTAACATCCTGGTTTTTAGCTAAAAATGAATCTGTAGCTATTCTGTCCTGTGCATTTCTTGGGGCAATTAAATAGCCCCCGCATTCAATTGTGCCCCTTGCTTTTTTGACAGCAAGCCTTGCATAAGCATAAGCTTTTTCAAATGCATATTGGGTAATATGTAAAGTGTCTAAACCATTATTTACAACAGTTTTTCTTTTCCCAGGCTCTCCTTGATTAAGTAAATCATCTAAGCCGCTCATTTTCTTAAATTCTCCTTGCTTATTATCGGAATTCTTCTTCTTTGAAGCTCTGATAAGTCTATTCTATATTTACTAATATCTTTTCCCCAATGCTCTCCTTCATACACTGGATCAAATATATGCCAAGTGTAACCAAACATAAGAACCTCCTTCATTTTCCTTAACCTCTGAACTATTACTTCTCCGTTGTCTTTTCCAGAAGTTGGCATTTTCCAGGCTGCGTTTCCCTGGCAAATCTCAGCAAATCTTTCGTTTTTGCAGTGAACATATGGGTGTCCGTTGTTTTTTATCATAGATATACGATTATCATAACTAAGACCTTTTCTGCTTTTTTCAACTCTTATACCAATACTTGTTTTATCATATAGATAATAATTCCCATCAATCTCACTTTGTATCGCAAAAGTTGGAATATCTATGCAAACATAATAATTTCCTCCACCATCCTGCACAAAACCAAATCCATCACCTTGATAGCTTTTTCTTCCAGCCATTGCCAAAAGTTCTGCATCCTGAGTTCTTAAAATATCAAGAATTTTATCTCTTGATATATGTTTTCTTAAGGCATCAATTCTAATTTTTTTCCCCAATTCAACTAACAATCTGTCTTCTAATGATTCGGACTTACCCTTTTCATCAGCAAGTTCAAATTCAATGCCATCAATACTTATTTTTGCTTTGTATCCGCCATCAAGAGAGGTTATATCATATAATTTCCCTTTCATTAATGCCAAGTTCTCTCCCCTTGTTGCTGCTCCAATCAGAGAATCTTGTTGTGCTGGTTGAATTTCCTGATAATCAAATAATAAATCTATTCTCTTTTGTCTTTTTGTTCTTTCTTGAGGAATTTGAGCTTCACTTTCAATTTGGTTAATTCTGTCATTAACTTCTACTAGAGCTTCAGCTGTCAATTCTTCAAGTTCTTTTGTTATAGCTATTTTTGCCTCTTGTGCTTTCCTAATATTTGTACCATGTCTCTTTGCATCAATAAGGGCCGCAACTTTATCCTGATATTCTCCATCCTGTAAATAAGGAAAAACCAGTTTGTAAATTAGTTGAGGAATATCTAAATCACCATCAATTCTTTTTAAGACGGTTAATTCTTTTCTAATTTCCTTTGCGTAGCTTTCCCCGATTCTTTCCATATCATTACTTGCTCTATCAAGAACTAAAGCATCCAAGGATGCAAAATCCCCTAATTCAGCTAAAGGTTGACGCATTGATTTTAGCACACTTTTTTGCTCAAAATATTGCCCATTTACTTCGCCTTCTCCTGCTGAATATGCCTTTCCATTAATCAAAAAAACCGGAGTTCGCTCGGCTATTTCAAAAATAGGGTGTCTTGGAAGAGCCTCTATTCCGGGTAAAACTCCACTTCTGACTATGACAACCTCGTCTCCTTCTCTAAATTTAGTTTTTGCCATTTTGTAGGTTTATTTTTAGGTTTGCCATTTTAAAGGGATCTTATTTCTATTTGTCCCCTACTAATCTAGCTCTAGTAGATCTCTTACCAAGGAGTTTATCTTTCTATGAAGAACCCTCTAAGTAAACTTAGCTGTCCCTTCAAGACCATTTAATTTTCTCCTAACTGTACCTAAGTAAGTTATAGAGCCCACCTTGCTGAACAGCCGAAACTTCAATTTCAAGTTCGCTATACTGCTTCTTAGAGCCATCTGGAAGTTCATGCTCTTTTGTAACAAGATATTTGTCTAGCTTGTCACCAAGTTTTGCTGGTTTTCCATTTACAACAACTACGCTTCCTTCTGCATCGAGCTCTCTTTTTACGCTTTCTGCAAGTGACAATTCACTGTCGCTAAGGTCTGCACTTACTATGTAGTCAAGAGCTTCTCTCACTGTTTTTTTAGAATAGTCCACAGGAACTCTTCTTAAAATAGCGTCATCTTTTCCTGCAAGACCTGTTCTAGCGCTTGCTACGATAGGTAACTGGCCGTCTGAACTTCCCAAAGGATTTTGTTCAAATGGTTTTTCTCTACCTTTGTGTTTCTGATCTCTCATTTTTTTGCCTCCATAATTTTAGTTGAATTTTGAGCAGGACTTTTTAACATATTTTCCAATACTAAGTATCCTTGGGAACATGCCATCTGATATTGTCTGCCCTGACCACCAAAAACATCTTCCCAATCATCTCTTACAAGTGTCTGGGCAAAACCCGCATGTTCCATAAACTCTTCCCTAACAGATTGTTCTAAATCTTCTTGAGAAATGCCTGCTTTTCCACCTTTAATTTCTCTTTGAATAGCATAGGTACTTGCCCTGTCCACTATTCCTTTGATCATTGCACCACTCATTAAATGTCTGTACTGGAAGCTGCCTAAAATTCCATTAGCTGGATGAACAATAGCGTATGCAATATTTCCATCATCGTAAATACCTTCTGCTAATATCTCCGAAACCTTTGACGCATCTGTCTTTCCAAATCCAAACATTTCTGCCTGAATGGGTTTATCCCTTAAATAAATTTGAAATATCTCACTGGCCCCTTTTTTATTTGGTCTTGTAACTTTTATTCTTCTGTCTACTCTTCCATCCCTTAAAATTGCAGGATCAAGAATATCCTCTCTGTTTGTAGCTAAAACATTTATAACATTGTAATGACCATTTAATCCATCCATCTCAGCTAAG
>ERZ1292629.2627-Hain-H43-01um-R1-2627-length-14764-cov-5_pt1 | contig 14764 bp, 14 predicted proteins | sample MGYA00564399_ERZ1292629 | MGnify/ENA primary metagenome ERZ1292629 (study PRJEB36523, sample SAMEA6512636) | groundwater metagenome | collected 2019-01-08 | study: AquaDiva: Metagenomics assemblies of 32 groundwater samples
ACAGGTTTCGCGAAGACCCCCTAAGAATACTTAGGGCTATTCGTTTGGCCACGGAATTAGGTTTCACGATAAACACCGAGACTGCTAATGCCATCACCGAACAATCTGTTTTATTACAAAAAATTTCGGCCGAAAGGATTAGAGATGAATTTGGCAAAATTATTATGTCTAAACAACCCATGGTTGGTCTTATTTTAAGCCATAAACTGGGTATTTTAGGCCAATTTTTACCAGAACTAGCGGAGGGGATAGGGATGAAACAGAACGGCGATCATAAATATGATGTTTGGGAACACACCCTACGAGTGCTCCAACATTCAGCAGATAAGAATTTTGAGTTTCACGTGAGACTGGCTGCCCTATTCCACGATATCGGGAAGCCTAAAACCAGAAAGTGGGGGGAGGAGAAAGGGGATTGGACCTTCTATGGACACGATGTGGTTGGGGCTAAAATGGCCCGAAAGGCCATGGGGCGTCTTAAGTTTTCTAGCAAAATAGTAGAAACAGTGGAGAAACTGGTCAGAAATCACATGTTTTTTACCGATATCGAAAAAATCACTCTCTCGGCCGTAAGGCGAATTATCCGTAATGTGGGTCAGGAACTGGTTTGGGATCTAATGAAAGTACGAAACTGCGATCGAATTGGCATGGGTAGACCAAAAGAGAGTCCCTACCGTCTAAGAAAATATGAATCGATGATCGAAGAAGCCTTGCGTAGCCCCACTTCTGTTGCGATGTTAAAAATCAATGGTGCGCGGATCATCGAAGTGACTAAAACGCCCCCGGGACCAAAAATTGGTCAAATTCTCCACGCTTTACTTGAAGAAGTTCTTGATAAACCAGAGTTAAATACAGTTGAAACATTAGAAATGCGTGCCAAAGAACTAGCGAATCTGCCAGATCAGGAATTACAAAAACTTGGGGAAGCGGGCAAAGAAAAAAAAGAAGCCGTAGAAGAAGGGGAGCTGAAAAAAATCCGCCAAAAATACGCCGTAAAATAAAAAAACACACCCTTTTGCTTGGGTGGTTTTGACTTTGAAAAGGTTTGTTATTTGTTAGGTGGAGAAATTAAACAAACCCGATCGTGTTTTTAGGAACAAATCATACCTAGACAAGAGTTTACTATAGGACAATTTAAAGGACAAGATAAAGTTGGGGATAACTTACTCAGTCTTTCGGTGGAAAGCCTTATGGACCTCTTTTAGTTGGCGATCAGTGAGGTGGGTATAGATTTGGGTAGTGGAAATATTGGCGTGGCCGAGCATCATCTGGACCGAGCGAAGATCGGCCCCATTACGGAGCAAGTCCGTGGCAAAACTGTGACGCAGAGTGTGAGGAGTAACCTTTTTGGTAATCCCAGCCTCAATCGCGCAACGCTTGATAATCCGCTCAACGCTTCTGGGTGTAAGACGGGTCAATTTTTCGCTAACAAACAGACATTCTTCGGTGTCGGTTCTTTCTCGTAAATAGTTTCCTACGGCTTGTTTGGCCGCATTAGAGAGGAAAACCACTCGTACCTTCTCACCTTTGCCCCGAACCGAGAATTCATCTTGCTTGAGACTGAAACTGTCTCGATCAAGAGCACAAAGTTCGGACACCCGAAGGCCAGTAGAGAAAAAAAGCTCTAAAATGGCCCGATCGCGTAACAATTTGGGGCTTTTTAGGAGGCGTTCTAAATCTTCCGAACTAATTAAGTCCAAATCTCGGCTAGGCACCTTGGCCAAATCAATCTCGGTGGGAGACAGAATCTTTTTCCCTCTTTTATCAAGATATTTAAAGAAAGACCGAAGAGCGATGAGATGATAATTTTGGGTGTTTTTCTTGAGGGTTTCTCGATTTAACCATAATCGATACTTTCTTAGACTTTCGGCGGTAATTTGCTCTGAGGTTTTAGCTTGAGAAAATTGAAGAAAACGCTTAAGGTAGTGGTCATAATTAGCCACGGTTTTAGCACTTCGTCCACGCTCGATTTCTAAATATTCTAAAAACTGCTTTTTAAGCTCAACTAAGTCAGAATTTGCCATATATCACTTGTTTTGTTATGATACCATCAATATGCTTTCAACCAAGAAAAAGAAAGGAGTTATTGAGTCGAGCCGGATCCACAGCAAAGATACCGGTTCGTCTTCAGTCCAAGCTGCGCTAATCGGTGAGCAAATTGAAGCCTTAACCAAACACCTCAAAAAATACCCCAAAGACAAGCATTCTCGACGGGGACTTTTGAAATTAGTCGCCAAACGCCGAGCCCACTTAAAGTATACCGCGCGAGTGAAGGCTAAAAAGACCACTTAAATGTCAGTTATTAAACATTCTAGTCAGCGGGTTGGTGTTTTTATTGATACGCAAAATCTTTACCATTGCGCCAAAAACCTTTACCAAGCAAGGGTAAATTTCGGCGCCGTTTTGAAAGAAGCGGTGGGTGACCGCAACTTGGTTCGCGCTATGGCCTATGTGGTTACTACCGAGTCTGGCGAAGAAAAAAATTTTTTTGAAGCAATGGAGAGGATGGGTATTGAAATCAAAACCAAAGATTTGCAAATTTTTGTTGGTGGCGCCAAAAAAGCCGACTGGGATGTGGGGCTCGCCATGGATGCCGTGCGTCTAGCCCCCAAACTCGACGCCATTGTGCTCGCCTCTGGTGATGGTGATTTTGTCCCCTTAGTCGAGTACGTGAAAAATCACACCGGCACTCAAGTGGAAGTAATCTCTTTTGGCAAAAGCACTTCCGGCAAACTTAAAGAAGTGGCGGATAGTTTTATTGATTTAGGAGAAAATCCAAGAAAATATTTACTTTTACCTAATCGCCGCGGTCGCCGAGTAGAAAATAATCCCAAACCACCAGAAGAAAATAAAAATTAGTTCCGCTATAATAGGGGAATGGAGAAACAAACTGAAGTCGCGGGGGTGGAATTTAACCCCCCCACTGCCACGGTAAGTGGCGCAGATATTAATGATAAATTAGCCGCCGCCCAAGCGGCTATGGCTGGCCCCGAACGCTTAGCCAAACAAGAAGAAGCAAACAAAAAAGACGGGGCGAGAAAAGAGCAAAGCGAGTTAGAAAAAAAGATATCCCTCCTCGATCAACAAAAATCCGCTCTGGAACTAGAGTGGATTACGCTCGATGATAAACGCAAAGAATTAAACACCAAACTAACGCCGCTTTTAACCGACGAAAAAGCGCTAGAGGAAGAAGAAGCAAAAAACGAATTGGAAGAAGCCCGCGCCGCCGCGCCGGCCGATAAACAATTGGCGGAAAACAAGCGTTGGGCGACCCAAACCAAACGGCGCGCCATTGAAGAAAAAAAGTGGGGTTTCCAAACCGAACTAACGCAGGTAGAAGGTAAAATCGAAGTAAGTACGCAAAAATATCGCACCCTATTGGATGAAGAGGATGGGATAAAAACTCGCCTCGACGCCTTAAAAAACATTTTAGGTTAATGGAAAACCAAGACTTAGCCAATCGTCGGCAGGAAGCCCGCTTAGCCCTAGAAGGGGAAGCGAGGCAAAAAAAACGCGAGAGTGATAAAGAAGAAACAGAATCTAGGCGCCGCGAAGCCGTTCGCGCCCTAGAGGGAAGTGAGCGTCACTTAGCCAAGGAAAAGGCGGAGCAAGTAATCAAATTGGCCGAACTCGCGGTTAAACAAACAGCGGAAGCGGCGGCAGAAAAAGAGCGGGCGGCGGCACAAGCCGCCGCCGCTAGTCGCGCCGCCACCGAACAAGCCAACCAAAATCGTCGCACAAATATTAACCAAGCTGAAAAAACCATCCAAGAAATCAAAAAGGCCCCCGCCAGCCTCTCGGGTATCCGTACCTTAAAAACCGATCTAACCGAAGCCGCCGATAGCGAAAAAATTTCCCTCACCAGAATCGCCCTCAGCACCGAAGAAAAAAAACGAGTTGATAATCTCGCCACCACCAAATCCCGCCGTTTTGGTGGAGTCATCATTGTTTTAATTATTTTCTTGCTCTTGGTTGGCGGCGGAGCATACTTTTTTGCTTTTTCAAAAATTAATCTTCCCAAAGAAGTAAATCCTCCAATCTCAACCGTTCTCAAACCAGAATCTCTGATTTTTGCCGAAAAACACAAGGTTTTGGCTTTGGAAAAATCAAGCGCCCGCGAGTTAAAACGCCAGATTAACGAAGAAATCATGGCCACCGGAGACGCTGATGAAGTTCTAGAATTATTTTTTACCAACAATAATCAGGTAGTCAATTTCAGATTTTGGCAAAATCTCTTGGCTTTAGGCCGAACAGAAAACTTTCTTTCGGCGCTAGGTACCAAGTTTATGCTTGGGATTTACGGCAAAGGCAGTGGCTCTTTTTTGGCCCTGACCATAACTGATTACGACCGAGCTTTTGCTGGCATGTTAGCTTGGGAAAAAACCCTGGCCATAGATTTGGGAGAGATTTTAGCCGGCCAAACAGTTAACCCGCCGCGAGAGGCAAAGTTTACCGATCAGGTTTTGAAAAACATTGACACCAGAGAGCTGGGCGGTTTCGTGGTTTATGGCTTCTTAAACCGTAACCTTTTAATTATCGCGAAAAATAACACGGTTTTTGGTGAAGTCATTGACCGTTCTCGTCAGGCTGGACAATAACCATAAATAACTTAAAATAGACCCATGTTAGATTTTGGCCAATTCAAAATTAGGCTCGAAACAGAGCGCGAGCGCTTAGAACAAGAGCTCAAAGAGTTTGCCATGCTAAACCCCGAAAATCCTAAAGATTGGCAAGCCACCATGTCAGCCGAAAAAGAAAGTGATTCTCGCGATGAAACCGCCAATCGTTTAGAGGAATGGGAAGATCGTGAAGCCTCAGCCAATGCCCTCGGTGACCGTCTCCAAGAAGTGAAGCTAGCCTTAGAAAAAATTAACTCTGGAACTTACGGACAGTGTATTAAATGCCCAAAACCGATCGAGGAAGATCGTTTATTGGCCAATCCCGCCGCCGCCACCTGCAAGCAACATCTCGAATAAATGCTCGCCAAAGTCTACTCGGCACAACTTTCAGGCCTAAAACCAGAAATCATTGAGGTCGAAGTGGATGTGGCCAAAGGCTTACACTCCTTTGTGATTGTGGGTCTGCCCGATAAGGCCGTGGAAGAAGCGAAGGAACGGATTAGCGCGGCCATCAAAAATTCGGGTTTTCCCTCACCCCAGAAAGGGAACCGGAAAGTGATTGTTTCGCTCGCGCCGGCCGACCTCAAGAAAGAGGGGCCGGTTTTCGATCTAGCTATTGCTTTGGCTCATTTGGCGGCCACTAAAGATGTTAATTTTAAACCAGAAAAAAAGGCCTTTCTCGGAGAACTGGCTCTCAATGGTGACTTACGACCAATTCGCGGCGCCTTATTATTAACCCGCAAACTCAAACTGGCCGGTTTTGAAGAAATCTATTTACCACTCGGGAATGCCAAAGAAGCGGCGCTGATTGAGGGCATTGCGGTATATGGCGCCAAAAATTTACGAGAAATTGCCAATCACTTGAGTCCGAAACGACTAATGGAGGGCGAAGAAGGGGAATCGGTGATGATAAAAATCCCAGCAACGCCACCCACACCCATTGAGTATGAAGAATCACCTTTTTTCCTCGATTTTGCCGATGTAAAAGGGCAAGAAACGGCTAAACGCGGCCTCGAAATTGCCGCCGCTGGACGCCACAATATCGCGCTCTCGGGACCACCAGGCACCGGAAAAACCATGCTCGCTAAGGCCTTCGCCAGCATTTTGCCCCGCCTCGACTTTGACGAAATTCTAGAAATCACCGGCATTCACTCGGCGGCCGGTGAACTCGGGAATGACCTAATGACCACACCCCCATTTCGCTCTCCCCACCACACGGCGTCTTATGTTTCGCTAGTTGGTGGCGGTAATCAACCAAAACCGGGAGAAATTACTTTGGCCCATCGCGGGGTTCTCTTCCTTGATGAGTTTCCGGAGTTTGATAAACGCGTTATCGAAGCTTTGCGTCAACCGCTCGAAGATCGAATTATTCGCGTGGCGCGAGCTAAGGGTACCGCCACCTTCCCCGCCAACTTTATTCTCGTCGCTGCCATGAATCCTTGCCCATGCGGCAATAAGGGCACAAAAGGTAAGGAGTGCGTTTGTAATCCGGGGTCTTTAGCTCGTTATGAACGCAAACTCTCCGGGCCAATCGTTGATCGGATTGACCTGTGGCTTACCGCCGCACCAGTCGATCCCAGTAAACTCTCAACTCATACTGATAATCAGGCCGAATCACCAAAACTCCGCGAGCGCATCACCCAAGCCCGCGAACGGCAATTGAAGCGCTTTGCCGACAGTGAAACGAAAATTAAGACAAATAATGAAATGTCGGCTAAAGATCTTAAAAAATATGCCCCGCTAGGGGACAAAGAAACCAAAATACTCAATGACGCCGCCATCCGTCTCGGCCTCTCAGCGCGCGTTTACCATCGCTTAATCAAAATCGCTCGCACTATTGCCGACCTTGCCGATGAAGATGAAATTAAAGATAGCCACCTTTTCGAAGCGATCCAATATCGACCAAAAAGTGTGATTTAAAAGGGGTTTTTAGCCCCCCGGACTTCAAAATGGAGATGGGGGCCAGTAGATTTGCCGGTAGAGCCGTTTTCACCGATCACTTGACCTTGAGCAACCTTAGTGCCCACTTTAACCAAATTTTTGCTCAAGTGAGCATAAAGCGTTTGAGTTTTATTTGGATGCTTAATCACAACATAGTTGCCGTAGCCGCCATTCCAACCACTTGATTTACTTACCACCACCTGCCCTTCAGCCGCTGCGTAAACCGGAGCACCAGCATAAGTGGCCAAGTCAACGCCGTTATAACCATGCAAACCTTGGGTTTTTTTACCACCCTTAATTGGCCTCTCGTAGTAACCAGCATAGCTAGCGCCAGAATCATTCTTAGGGGGTTGCACAATTTCCCCGTCAGGAATAATCACCGTTTCTCCTACCACCAAAGCTTCACCAGTAAGCAAATCATTAAATTCAATGATTTCAGCCAAATCACCCTTATACTGCTTAGCAATATTGGCTAAAGTATCATTCTTTTTTACTATATGTTTTACTCCCGAAACTGGCAAAATAACTAAAGACTGACCAACCCTAATAGAATCAACTCGTTTTAAATCATTAGCCCAACGAATAGTGTTAATAGAAACACCAAACATTTCAGAAATTTGAGACAGCGTATCACCCTCTCGTACTGTATAGGTGGTAATTTGTTCTGAACCCAATTCGCCTTGGCGTTCGGGCAAAAAGGAGACATTTTCTGCTAAAAGAGCTTCTCCTTCGACCAAAGAAATCTCGCCACCACCACGAGCTCGGCTGATCAGTGAACCAGAAGCTTCTAAAATCTCAACGGTTTGAGAATTCTCGCTGTTTGTGGCCGCCAAATACTCATCACTTGAAGCAAAAACGCCACTAAATAAAGAAAAAAAACCAGCCTTAGCCGTAAAGGCTAAGCTCATTAAAATAAGGGGTAATAAGTAGAAAGCCTTGCGGCTAACTGTTTTGTGTTTTTTAGATAAAATAAGCCGGTTTCTAGGGTTTCTGGTCGGCGGTAAGCGTAATCGATCAGGCAGTCAATCAGACTGGGGAGCATTATGAACCAATACCCCCAAGAGTTCAAAATTGAAATTGGGGATAAGAAATTTGACTTTTTTTACCAAAAAATGCAGAATCATGAATAGATTTTTGAACACTTGAAATCAGTTTGTTTGTTGTCTTTAACCAAAAAGGAGGATCCCATGCTGGGAACAGAAAAAGGTAGAAATGGAGCTAGGCAAAAATCCCGCCCCACCAACAATCTTTCGCCTGAAACCACCAATAGCCCGATCACATTTATACCCCACCCAAGAAAACATGTACGACCCGGGCGGGCCTTTGAAATGAGGGTTCTGGGCGTACCGGAGGAACAACCAAGGAAAGACGACTTCAAAGAACCGAGAACACCCACACAGTATGAGAGAGAGGAAAGGGAAGCAATCAATAATCAGCCGAAGGAATGGGATCCAACTAGCCCACCAACCAATCTCTCTCAAAAATTATTCAATGTAGTCAAGGGAGAGATCGAAAAAAATCACCCCAAACTACTTGAACTTTTTACTCTCAAGTTCTATAGCACGGTCGATAGCAACCTAGACCACAATTTCGGAGTCGACGCCTTGTTTAGACTGGAAGATCAGTTTGGCAACTCCTATGCCAGCGCCACTTTGGATCTCACTACCAGCTTGAGAAAAATGTCCGGTGGTAAAGCCAATTTTCCAGTCTTTCCGTCAGACTTTCTTCCAAAGAACATTGAGAGACTAGGAAAGATGGTCCGTGCTTGCCTGGCCACCTGTGTGGCCACGAGAAGCAATGGTTGCTTGGGCAACAGGAGGCCTCAATACGAACTTCTGATTGAAAACTAGGTTTACCCAAGCGAGAGTCGGAGGAACGACGCTCGCTTTTTTTATTGAGTAAAAAACGTATAATTCGTTAATGACTGATTATTTGGCCGAATTAAATCAGGCACAACGGGAAGCGGTACTCCACAAAGAGGGGCCTCTGTTAATTGTGGCTGGGGCTGGGGCTGGCAAAACCAAAACCCTCACTCACCGCATTCTCCACCTAGTCCGTCAGGGGGTAGAGCCTCGCTCCATCCTTGCCATCACCTTTACCAATAAGGCGGCGGGGGAGTTGCGTGAGCGTTTGCAAAAACTCCTCGCTTCAGACGATTTGCCTTTTGCCAGCACCTTCCACTCTTTTGGCGTCTTTGTGCTCCGGAATGAAGCCGAGCGCCTTGGTCTCAAGAAAAATTTTTCGATTTTCGATCGCGATGAATCACTCAAAACGATTAAAGAGGCAATCAAAAGCCTCGGTTTAGATCCCAAAACCCTAGAGCCCCGTAAGGTCTTAAACGCCATTTCGCGGGCCAAAAGTGCCGGCCACAATCGCTCCAGCTTCCTCGAGAGCGCCACCAGCAACTCCTTCTTCCAGAAGACGGTGGGCCAAGTGTGGCAAAAATACAATGAGGGCTTGCATGAGGCCGGGGCACTCGACTTTGACGACTTACTCGCCGAAACGGTGCGTCTTTTCCGCGAACGACCAGAGATTCTGGGAGAATATCAAAAGCGCTTTCGTTATTTACACATTGATGAGTATCAAGACACCAATACGATTCAATATGACCTCGCGAGACTCTTGGCCGCAGCTCATCGTAATGTCTGTGTGGTGGGCGATGTGGATCAATCAATTTACAGCTGGCGCGGGGCGGACTTCGAAAATCTTTTGCGCTTTGAAGAAGATTATCCCGAAGCGCGAGTCGTCACCCTCGAAGAAAATTATCGCTCGACCCAAAACATTCTCGCCGCCGCCAATGCCATTATTAAGAAAAACACTAAGCGCAAAGAAAAAAATCTCTTTACCAAAAATGGAGCCGGGGAGAAAATTGATCTCCTTGCTGGCTTCGACGAAGCGGATGAAGCGGGCCAAGTTGCCGGCAAAATTGCCCAGCTTCTAGCCCACCGAGCAAAGCCCGAGGAGATCGCGATTCTCTACCGCGCCAACTTCCAATCACGCGCCCTAGAAGAAGGTTTGCTCCGCGCTGGCATTGCCTACCAAGTGCTGGGCACGCGCTTCTTCGAGCGCGAAGAAATTAAAGACATGATTGCCTTCCTCCGCGCCACGCTCAATCGCGAAGATTTATTTAGTTTAAAAAGGGTCATCAATATTCCGCCGCGGGGCATTGGCAAAGTGACGCTCGCCAAAATATTTTCTGGTAATACAAACCAATTGCCCGCAAGCACTCAAGCCAAATGGCAAAGTTTCCAAACCCTCCTAAACGAAATTAAACAAATGACAGAAATCATGGGGGCGAACGAGGTCATAAAATTTGTTTTAGAAAAAAGTGGCTGGCAAAAATTATTGCAAGCTGGTGGCGATGACGACAAAGAACGCTTAGAAAATTTGCGCGAATTGGTCACGCTGGCCAAGAAATATGATGGTTTAACTGGCACCAATTCTACCCAAGCCCTGCTCGACGAGGCGGCGCTCGTTACTGATCAAGACACGCTCAACGAAAAAAAGGCGGGAGTAAAAATGATGACCGTTCACGCCGCTAAAGGTTTGGAGTTTGCTCATGTTTTTGTCACTGGTCTCGAACAAAATCTTTTTCCGCATGTCTTCATGGGCGTAAGCGATGAGGCACGCGATGAGGAAGAAGAGCGGCGCCTGTTTTATGTAGCCATCACCCGCGCGAAAGAAAAATTATATTTATCTTACGCCGAAACACGAACCATCTTTGGCGGGCGACAAGTTAACTTGCCATCAGAATTTATTTTCGATATTGAGCCAGAACTTTTTGCTAATTCTCTGCCCACGCCATTGCGCGACAGCGTAATTATGTTTTGATTTGTTTCACATTTTAGCCTTATTTTACAATGTTTCACACATGATCCGTGCAAAAAAATCTTTAGGTCAACACTGGCTCACCAACAAGGGTGTGCTCGAGAAAATTGCCGCAGCTGGCAACCTTTCGGCGAGCGACACCGTGCTCGAGGTGGGCCCGGGCACCGGGAACCTTACCGCGCTCTTGCTCGCTCGAGCGGGTAAAGTAATCGCCGTCGAGAAAGACGAAAACTTGGTAAAAATTTTGCAAGAAAAATTTGCGGGAGAAATAAATCCGCCAGCTGGCGGAAAAAAACTAGAAATTTTTTCTGCTGACATTCTCACTGTTTCACCCACCGCGCTCGGCTTAGCAAATCAGCCCTACAAAGTGATCGCAAACTTGCCCTACTACCTCACCGGCGAATTTTTGCGCCTCTGGTTGGGACGAGTTCCTCAACCAAGTTTGATGGTCTTACTTTTACAAAAAGAAGTGGTGGAACGCATCGTTGCCAGAGATGGAAAAGAAAGTTTATTATCACTAAGTGTAAAACTTTTTGGCGAGCCGAAAATGCTCGGCACGGTCAAAGCGGGGAGTTTCTCACCCGCACCGGCCGTTGATTCGGCAATTCTCTTGATCGAAAATATTGATCGAGAAAAACTCACAGGAATTGACGAAGGGAAATTTTTTGCCTTACTGAAAAAAGGTTTTGCTCACAAACGCAAACTATTACAAAATAATTTGGGCAAGGATGTCGCCGCTCTAATCCCATCCGACTGGCGGAAAGCCCGCGCCGAAGATTTGAAATTAGCAGATTGGCTTAAACTCGCTAAAAGTTTATGAAACAATTTTTTCTCACGATCTTAATCGCTCTTGGTTTTATTAACCCCGCACCCAAGGTTTCACTACCACAATTAGAAATTGGCGGAAAAATTATTCAAATCGAAATCGCCGATACTGAAATAGAAAGAACTCAAGGTTTGTCTGACAGAACAAACCTCGCCCAAGACACTGGCTTACTTTTTATTTTCCCCACCGTCACTACCCCAAATTTTTGGATGAAAGATATGTTCTTCCCAATCGACATTATTTGGCTCGACGAAAATTGGAAAATTATCGGCATCGAAAAAAATCTCGCCCCCGAAACTTATCCGCAACTTTTCTTTCCACCCTCGCCGGTGAAATATGTCTTAGAAGTAAATGCCGGTTTCTCGGAAAAAAACAATCTAAAAATCGGCGATCAGGTTAAAAACTAGAAGTCCCCACGCTAACAAAAGACCCCACCGTGGGGATCGAAGTAATACAGGCAGTGGCTATTGGTTGACACACTCCACCGGGCAAACCCCGACCCAGCACTGATGGTCCGGGAACAAAAATGTTGAAATAAGGCAAAAGAATGGAGGTTTGATAATAATACATATAATTACCGGGGCGCGGACCAGCTAAGGTCAACATTAAACCGTTGCAACACGGGGTCACATTCACAATTTTCCCCCCAATCGGCAAAAAACCGATCGCTTCTACTGCCGGTGGACGGTAAAGCCAAGCGGCCCAAATTAATCCCGCCGCCAGAAATAAAGAAAAAATGGTGATTTTATTCATGATTTAAAATTCAAAGGTAAAGGTTCCGGGAGCCACGCTTTGGCCAAGGTCATTTTTAAGGTAAAAACCCAAAGGGATACTCACCTTGCCATTGGGGTAAGTCTTTCGCCAATACTCTGTTACCGCCGCTTGATTTTGGGCAGAAGACCAAAAGGGTGGTTTTGGCAATTTGAATTTAAGGGTTTTCCCGTCAACAGATTTGGCCTTCACTGTGCCAAAACCAGTATAAACAAGGTTATCTTTAGCAAAATTTTGCCCCCGCAAGGTAATTCCGGTGCCAGCCCCCCCTTTTTTGGGCGTCACTTCAATAATTACAGGTGGCGTAAGGACTGATTCTTGAACCACAAGCTTCTCCCTGATCTCGCGATCGGCTTTTACTCGATCAAAAATCGAGGGATAAATGGTCTCTTTAGCCTTAATTTGCTCGAGCAACTGACTAATCAACAGTAAGGTTGATAACATTGCTCCCATCTTAACAAGAAATGTAATATAATTTAAGCCAAATGAAGAAGCTCGTGGTGGGGCTAGGGCTAATGGTAGTGATCAGTGTTTGGTCGCTGTGGTTTATTGGTGGCCGCTCCGCGCCAAAACTAGAAAACAATTTCCTGATGACCAAAAAAGTTCCGCCCCTCGCTAAATTTAAACCCACCGATCAAGATCAAGACAAATTGGCAGACTGGGAAGAAACCCTCTGGGGCACTAATCCTAATAAACCAGATTCCGATGGTGACGGGGTGGCAGATGGGGCCGAAGTGAGCTTAGGACGAGATCCGAGCCAATCAACCAATCAGCCGCTAGAAGTTAATGCCAAGCTTTTAGCCCAAGTTCATGAGGCTTCGCAAAACAGAGAAGCCCCATTAATCAACTCCGAGGTTTTTTGGCCCAAACAAACTACCTACCAAATTAGTGATTTACACCTCCTTTCTTCCGCCACCCAACCACAAATTAGAGCTTACGGCTTAGAAGTAGCCGAGATTATGCGTCAATCTTGGCCAACCGGCGAAGAAAATGAGCTTGTTCTGGCTCTAAACTTCATTGAAAACGGCGAAAATCAAACTTTAACTAAACTAGAAGAGCGCGTTACGGCTTACAAAAACACCTCACAGACTCTACTCAACCTCGCCATTCCTCAAACCGCCGCCCAAAATCATCTTAATTTGGTAAATGCCATCACCAACCTAACGCAAAACTCTCTGCTTATGGCCCAAATAGAAAGTGAACCTGCCATTGCCTTGGCCGCCGCCGAACTCCACCCCACAAAATTAGAAGGATTTTTTACGGCCATCAATAATTTAAACTTCTTTTTGATGGCCAATGGTCTGGTGTTTAATGAAAACGAAGGGGCCAATCTCTCTTTAGGCTTATGAAATTAAATCCTCAAACAAAAAACTACTTGGTTCGAGGCTTAATTTTAAGCCTGCTTACCGCCAACTTGCTCTCTCCGCTTAGCGCTTCAGCCCAATTTGCTGGTTTACCTAATTCAGGTGGACTACGCACTCGGGCTTCAGTTTTGGGACAAACTACCCCCACCCCAAATATCGGCGAACTGGACACCAAAAACTTGCTTCGTCCACCCCAAAAAGCCGGTGACTCCTCAAGCGCTCAAGAAATTTTGGGCGCTTGGCGCGAAGAGGATCAAAAACAGTGCGAAATAGAGGTGAAGGGCAAAAAACCAGCCACCTATGGTCAAGCAGTGGCAGAAACCGCCTTCAAAAAACCGATTAAAAACCTTATTAATGAAGCGGTGGGAATGGAAGTGATGCCAAAAACGGTTAATGCTGTAACCACTAGCGCGGCCCCGGCAATCGAGGGGCATTTGCGTCAGGGAATCCAGACTGGTATGACCGAAAGGCTTAAAGAAGAAGTACCAAAAACCTTGGCCGAAAAGCTCCAAGCCTTCCGCGAGCAAGGAGTGACCGAAGAAATGCTTAGGGATCGTGGTCAATTTCGTCAATTAGTAACCGATTCCGTCAGAGAGTCATGGCCCCGCGTTTTAAATGAAGAATTTATCAAAAAGAAGGTTTCCGAATCAGTTAATCATGGCTTGCGAGATAATCTCCAAGAGAATCTAAAGTTAAACTTCCACGAAATCGCTAAACCTACCATCGAAACCTACTATAGAGCCGAGATAAACACCGTTTTACTAGAAATCCCCCAAATGGCAGTGGATCAGGTGGAAACCTTGGTGGCTACCTTCAGGGCCACGATTGATGGGATTAAGGCCTCAATTCAAAATGTGGGGCTATCTTTCTCTTCGGCCAATATTCCCTTCGTACCTGATTTTCTAAATCAGATCATCGGCACGGTTCTCGGTCTAGCCTCTCTCCCAGAAACTGGCGAGGAAATCTTAGGGATGATTGAGAATTTAAAAGCGCAAGCCGAAGAAACAATTGAGTTTTTCAAATGGGCCGCCTACTTAACAACCAATAGAGAGGCAATCACCGATGAGTTGGTTAATGGTTTTGCTTTCCAACTGGAGCAGTCAATGACTGATCCCAAAAATATCTCTAAGCTGGCCGACGCCATTGCGAATGCCATCGAAAAACCAATCAATAATTCTCTAGAAAACTCAATCGATAAGGCGATGGACCATCTAGTGGGACCACTCGGAGCGGTGGAGAAGGCCATCAATACCATGGATGAGCAATTTCTTAACCCGATTGTAAATGCCGTTGATCTCCAGCTAAATGTGGCCATCGCCGCCATCACTACTCCCACCACCATTATTATTGACCATGTGGGAGATAGCATCGCCAAAAGTATTGATGACACCGTGGGCGCCACTCTTTACCCCTTT
>ERZ1292629.1361-Hain-H43-01um-R1-1361-length-24145-cov-23_pt1 | contig 14758 bp, 14 predicted proteins | sample MGYA00564399_ERZ1292629 | MGnify/ENA primary metagenome ERZ1292629 (study PRJEB36523, sample SAMEA6512636) | groundwater metagenome | collected 2019-01-08 | study: AquaDiva: Metagenomics assemblies of 32 groundwater samples
TTGCCAAGCAAGAGGGTTTGCATATCGCCGAGGAGATGATTGAAAAACGCTCTGCTAAAATTACCGGTCGTCCGATTTTCAACAAAATGATTTCGCGGATTGAAAACGGCGATGCAAACGGAATTCTTGCTTGGCATCCGGATAGATTGGCGCGCAATTCTGTGGATGGTGGAAAGATTATCTACCTGCTTGACGGCGGTGGACTTGCGGACCTGAAATTTCCACAATTTTGGTGTGAAAATACCTCGCAAGGAAAGTTCATGCTCAATATCGCCTTTGGGCAAAGCAAATACTATGTGGATTCGCTTGCCGAGAATACCAAACGAGGATTGCGCCAAAAAGTGAGGCGCGGAGAATACCCCTGCCTTGCGCCAATCGGATACATCAACGATGTGCGGACTAAAACAGTAATCGTGGACAAAAAACGCGCCTCACTTATTCGCAAGGCGTTTGAGCTGTATGCAAAGAATGAAAGTAGATTAGAGGACATCTCAAACTTTTTGGCGCAATCCGGTGTCCATTCAAAAAACGGCAAGCGACTCCACCGAGACAGAATTACTTTTATCCTTTCCAATCCGTTTTACTACGGACACTTTCGCTATGCCGGTGAAATCCACGAAGGTAAACACCAGCCAGTCGTCTCAAAGAAAATTTTTGACAAGGCGCAGGAAATACTAAAACAACGAGGTCGTCCGCACCACAAACAGAAAAACGAACCGCAACCATTTTGCGGACTACTTTCCTGCGCCTCATGCGGAATGATGATAACTGGCGAATACAAGGTGAAAAAGCAAAAGAACGGCAATGTTCACGAATATGTCTATTACCACTGCACCAAGAAATCCAAACTCAAATGTCCCGAACCTTGTATTCGCCAAGAGGAACTGGATCACCAGTTATCATCTCTATTGCAAAAATTTTCTTTGAGACCGGATTGGGCGGGAGAACTAAACGTTATGCTTGAAAAAGAGAAAACCGAATCCGCCCAATCCGTAACCGCTTTTGTTCAAGAATCAGAAACAAGAATCCGCGCCATACAAACGAAGCTCCAGCGACTTCTTGACGGCTATTTGGAACAGGACATCGAGCGAGAAATCTATCGAGTGGAAAAAGCAAAACTCCTTTCCGAAAAGAAGTCGCTGGAAGAGCAAATGGCGCGGATTGAACAAAAGCGGACTGGCTGGCTCGAACCTATGGCGGAATGGATAAAAGAGGCAGAGAATCTGCCTAAAATCGCGCGGGAGAGCAACCTTTTTGCCAAAAAGGTTGCCGCCAAAGAAATCTTTGGCTCGAACCTCGTCTTGGCGGGCAGAGAGGCGCGCGTCAGCGCGCCGAAAAGCATTGAATTCCCCCCACAAAATCAGTGGACGGCGCTTTGCGCCGCCAACGAAAAAGTCGGTCAATTTTCTGAAAGTCAGATTCTGGTGCCCTCGGGAGGAATCGAACCTCCATTCTAGGTTTAGAAAACCTATGTTCTATCCGTTGAACTACGAGGGCTGGCGGTAGGGGTGAGATTCGAACTCACGGTGGCTATTAACCACAACGGTTTTCAGGACCGCCTCTTTAAACCACTCAGACACCCTACCCTAAACTATTTTTATCACAGAATAATATAAAAATCAACTTGTTTAATTTTATTTTTATGTTACAATGGAACTATGGCCGAAATGATATATCCAAAAAGAGTAATTTTCCCTAAAAATTTGCAGCAAAAATTTTTGTACGAGCAAGCACAAAAATTGGGGATTTCTTTGAATGGTTTAGCCGATTTACTTAGTGTGCACAGAAGGACTTTTAACGATTGGAAACGCGAAGAGGGCTCTATGCCGATAGACATTTTGGCAAAAATTTGCAAGATAACTAGTTCCAAATTTCCGCAAAATATAGATATAAGAGAGCCTTTTTGGTATGTTAATTTGGGTGCTAAAAATGGTGGGATTGCGTGTTTAAAAAAGTACGGGCGAATCGGGGGAGATCAGGCTTATCAAAAGAAAAAGTGGTATGAGTGGTGGCATAAAAAGGGGCAATATAACAAAACGGGGCGTATAAGAGGCCCGTTGCCTATTAAAATTCCCAAATTTTCAAAAAAATTAGCTGAATTTTCAGGTATCGTTATTGGTGATGGAGGAATAACTGATAAACAGGTAATAATAACTACAAACAGTATTGTCGATAAAGAATACGCATTTTTCATAAAAAATTTGATTAAAGAATTATTTGACTTAGAAGCTTCTATAATTTATCGAAAGAAAGAATTAGCTATGTATATAATGGTGTCTAGGAAGAAACTTGTTAAATTTTGCAATAAAAAATTAGGATTGCATATTGGAAATAAGTTGAAACAAGGACTGGATATTCCAACATGGATTAGAAATAATTCTGAACTAGAAAAAGCATGTATTAGGGGAATAATGGATACTGATGGTTGTATTTTCGAGGAATGCCATAAAATAAAAGGCAAATTTTATAACTATAAAAGATTAAACATTACAAGCGCTTCGCCGTTTCTTAGAAAATCTATTTTTGAAATTTTTGAAAAAAATGAATTATCTCCAAAAGTTAGAAATAATAGATGTGTTCAAATTGAAGATAAAGAAAAAATAAAAAGATATTTTGAAATTATAGGAACACATAATCCAAAACACTTGAAAAGATACTATAAATAAGGCATTATTAATTATGATTTGGAGGAGTACTCAAATTGGTTACGAGAACAGTTTGCTAAACTGTGTGGCTTTACTGCCACTTGTGGGTTCGAGCCCCACCTCCTCCGCCTTCGCTCGCCGAAGCGGCGAGCTACGGCGGACACAGTCCGCAGAGCGCGTCGCGAAGGCGAGTTTTGTAAAATGGAAAACAATAAAATTTTTGCTTGCGCGATAAATTGCATGGACGGCAGGGTTCAAGACGTTGTTAAAAACTATATGAAAGAAAATTACGGAGTGAATTATGTTGATATGATTACCGAGCCCGGGCCCAATAAAATTCTCGCAAGCCCCGAGCTTGCTGAAGGGTTGGTTGAAAATATTAAAAAAAGAGTTGAAGTTTCAGTTCATCATCACGGGTCAAAAGTGGTTGCAATTGTTGGCCACGATGGCTGCGCGGGAAATCCGGCCACAAAAGAAGAACAAATAAAACATCTGCAAAAAGCAAAAGAAGCCGTTGAAAATTTCGGCATGGGAGTTGATGTGGTGCTTTTATATGTAAATGGCGACTGGACAACAGTTGAGAAAATCTAAAAGCAATAAAATTCAGTTAGTACGAAATTTATACGATCGTAGAAAAAACGTATAAGCTAAAATTGTCCCAGAAACGGACGTTTTTTTAATGCTTCAACCTGCAGATTGAAGCATTGCAATAGCGGTTTCAGCCTTCGCGGGCGAGGCAAATACCCCAGACGGATTTGGCGCCCGCGTTTCGCAAAACACGGGCGCATTCTTCCATAGTAGATCCCGTAGTATAAACATCATCAACCAAAAAAACTTTCTTGCCAGAAAGTATTGCTATGTCCGACATAGCAATAACTTTGAAGGCACCCCGCAGGTTTTTTTCTCTTTCTTCTTTTGATAGTTTTATTTGCGATTCTGTCTGTTTTATTTTTTTTAAGCTGTCGGAAATAACTGGAACTCGTAAAATTTTAGAGAGTTCTTTTGCCAATTCCTCTGACTGGTTGTACCCGCGCTCTTTTAGTTTTTTGGAAAATAGGGGAACCGGAATCAAAACAGCATTATTCCAAATTTCATCTGTGTTTTTTTGAGTTATTATAAGATGCTCAATTATTAAACTGGCCAATGTCTTTGCCAGATTTTTTGTATATGGTTTGTATTTAAATTGGTATATTAATTTTCTGGTTAGAGATTTTTCTTTATAGGGAAGGGCAAAATACAACCCCGAAAGCCTTTTGCTTGAACATTTATTACATTTACCCTGAGTCCGTCGAAGGGCTTGCCCCGGGGGAATTAATAATGGATGTTTGCTGCAAAGGCAGTAATCATATTCTGAAACTTCTAAAGTTGCTTTGCAATCTTCGCATAAAAAAGTCCCTTCTTTTTGGCACCCCAAACAAAATTTTGGGAAAAGGGTATCTAAAATAAAATTCATTATCATTTAAAATTAAAAATTAAAAATTAAAAATTCCAGTCGCGGAGCGATCTGGCAGTTATCCACAGTGTTGTTTTGCTTATTACATTGTATAATAAAATAGATTATATCACTACGCTACGCAAGCTTATGGCTTCAAATCTGCTGGAAAATTTTAGTGTAGAAAAATTGAATATATTTTCTAATCCCCTTAGGATGTTTTTTCCTAAGAAAATGGTTGGCATTGATATTGGAACTACTGCTGTTAAAATTGTGGAACTTTCGCGCTGGGGCCAGGGAAAAACATTAGAAAATTACGGAGAAATAAAATCAACATCTCTTTACAAAGATTCTTTTAGAAGCATTGAAAAAGGCAGTTTTTTACTTTCTGATTACTTTATTTCAAGAGCCATTAAGGCCATTTTAGATGAATCAAAAATTAAAACAAAAGCAGCAATTTTTTCAGTCCCTGATTTTTCTACATTTTGCGTTTCTTTTGAACTGCCTCCAATGACTGCAAAAGAAATTCCCCAAGCAGTTTATTATCACTCCCCGCAATATATTCCTTTGCCCATTACAGAAACCACTTTGGACTGGCGAATTATCGGAGGCACGCCCGGAGACAGCCAGTCTCCGATAAAAATATTTTTAGTTGCCGTTCCAAATCAAATTGTGCAGGAATACCAGCGCGTTGCAGAAAAATCCGGACTTGAGCTTTATGCCATAGAAGCTGAAACCTTGGGAATAACAAGGGCTTTGGTAAAAGACAGGAAAAAAATAATATGTTTAATAGACATTGGCGCCCAGAGCACGACTATTAACATAGTTGACAGGGGAAATTTAAAAAAAAGCTACAGTTTTGATTTTGCGGGCGGGCAGTTAACTTATGCAGTATCTTCAATTTTGGGCATTTCAAATATAGAGGCCGAAGAAATAAAAAATAATCAGGGGTTAATTTCTTCGGGAGAAAGCATTGCTAAAAATTTATACCTTTTAATTGACCCTTTAGCGCTTGAAGTAAAAAAGCTTTTGGTTGAATATTTTCAAAGAGAACAAAAAGAGATTGATGAAATTTATTTAACCGGCGGAACAGCCAATTTACCGGGATTAAAAGAATATTTTGCCGAGACTTTAAAAAAAGAAGTAAGAGTCCCCAATTGTTTTTCCGACCTTTTATATCCGCCCATATTAGAAAAAGATTTGCAAAAAATATCGCCGAGTTTTTCAGTAGCAGTTGGTGTGGCTTTGGGGGGATTAGAGACATAATGCGTGATAAATTATTTTGGTGTATAATAAAGTAAAAGCCTATGGATTTTAGTTTTTTTTACCAGCTTAGAACTAAAAAAATCTGGTGGGTAGATGTCGTGTTTTATTTTGTAATATCTTTGCTGATATCCACTATTTTGTGTTATTTAATATTTATTTTAAAAGTTTATTTGCAAGGCCAGGAAATAAAAAATTTGGATGCGGCTATAGAAACAGTTGGCACAGATTTGCAAAAAGACCACGAAAAAACAGTTTTTAATTATCAGAAGAAAATTAATGATTACGCCCTGTTAATAGCTAATCACCAATTTAGCTCGAATATTTTTGCCTTTTTAGAAAAAAATACTTTGCCAAATGTCTGGTTTTCTAAATTTAGCATATCAATAAAGCAAAAACAGGTTGACCTTTCGGGCCAAGCAGATACCTTAGACGGTTTGAGCAGGCAGACAGTAGCTTTTGAAAAAAATGAATTTGTAAAAAAGGTCAGCCTTTTAGGGTCTAATATTGGAGCCGCGGGAAAAATTGATTTTAATTTAGCCCTTATATTAGATCCAAAAATATTTAATTATATCCCCCAGCCTTTGCCAGAAAACCCAACAATTCCAGAAAATAATAATGCGCCCGTAGAACCGGGAGCAGAAGTTAAGAGCGCCGAAAAATTAATAGTTTCTTTTTCTTTGCCTCTTAGCCCGGAAGTTGTTGGAGCAATAGACCAGACAAATCGTACAATAACTCTAAATGTTCCAGGGGGCATAAATTTGACTAATTTGGAGCCGTCAATCATTGTTTCTCAAAAAGCCGCGGTTTTGCCAGCTCCTAATGCTATTCAAGATTTTACTAACCCGGCTGTTTATACTGTCACAGCCGAAGATGGATCTTCGCAAAATTATACAGTGACAGTTAGCGCTGCTGTTCCGGCAAATACGCAATCACGGCCATCTAAAGCGCAAGCAGCCATAATTACCATTATAGTATTGGGAGTTTTAATTGCCGTCGGACTTGGAATATTTTTATTTTTAAAAAAAAGGTCAAATAATAAAAAAGTAACAAAGGTTATACAATAAATGAAAATAGAATTTGACCGCCCTATTGCTATAGCCGTAACACTTTTTGTCATTTTGTTGATGATATTCTTTTTAGTGGCGCCAAAATATCAGGAATTTAAGGCGCTTAGGCAGCAAATAGGAGAAAAACAGGCCGCTTATGATGCAAAATTTGCATATTATTCAGAAATCGCAAAAGTTTATGATCAGATAATGGCTAAAAAAGACATTGTTGATAAAATTGACAATGCAATTCCTTATAATGTATCTTACGGCCCTTTGGTTTATTTTTTCCAAAAAAAGGGACTTGAAAACGGATTAATTGTGAGAGGATTGTCTTTATCAAAGTCATCTGCTATAAATCCGGAAAGCGACATTAAAGAAATTGTATTTTCGCTTGATATATTGGGCGGATATTCGGCTCTTAAAAGTTTTATGGCATCTTTAGAAAAATCGGCCAGATTGTTTGAAATTGATGATATTTCTTTTGGATCGTCGGTTTTGGCTCAGACAGCCATAATAAGCTCAATTGCAAGCAAAACTTCATTAAAAACTGCCACAGTCCAGCCGCAGATACTGGACACCTATCCATTTAAATTAGAAGTAAAAACATACTCATACTAAAATAAACATGCTAGATAGTCTTATTTTAAATAAAAAATCGATAGAGAACATTTACAAAACTATTTCCGAATTTCATACAAAATATTTAAATCAATTTGGGGTTAAACTACCAAAGCTTTATGCCACCAAAAAGAAGTTTACAAAAGATGCGCTGGTGTTAGTTTATCTTGCTTATGATTATCCAAAAACAAGAAAAGTTAGCAAAGAAGAACTTACTAAATTTATTAGGAGTTATTATCCAAATACAAATGATGTCCAGCAAGCCAGACACTTGGGGGCGCAAGCTGGCTGGTGGATAGTCGCAGGCGGACGAGATAATATTGTTTTAAGAATAGAAAGGGGTTCATATCAACTTTATACGTTAGAGCAACCCTACCCCGGGTTTAAAAAAGGACACAGAATTGCCGAAACTGATAATTGGGATAAAATAAAAGAAAAATACAATTATCGTTGCGCCACTTGCGGATCGCAAGAAGGAAAACCGCATTTTCATTGGCCCGCAACAAAAACTATTTTAGAAAAAGCACATATGAATCCGAATAAACCACTTGTCGCAGGAAATATTATTCCTCAATGCCAAAAATGCAATAGAGGCGATAGAAACAGATGGATTTATGATGAAAAGGGCAGAGTTATAAAATTAGCAGATGCTAACTTCGTCAAAAATTTTGATAAAGAGGTAAGAGAAATAATTTATAGAATACTTTATCAAGAATTTAAAGGTGAAAACCCGAATCTAATAAAATAGATTATGAATAATAAAAAATTTATAAATAAAATTATTTGCGGTGATACGATGAATTTACTACCCCAAATAGAAAGTAATTCAATTGATGTGGTATTAACCGACCCCCCCTATTTTTTAGATAAGCTTGATAATAATTGGGATTACGAAAAAGTTTCTAATCAAGACAACCAGCATGTCATAAAGTCGTTGCCCTCTGGAATGAAATTTGACCGTGAACAAGGGAGAAGATTTTATAGTTGGTATTTAGAAGTTTCTAAAGAAATTTTTAGAGTATTAAAACCAGGTGGGTTTTTCTTTTCTTTTTCGAGTCCTAGACTTTATCATAGAATGGCTTCTGCTATTGATGACGCTGGGTTTGAAATAAGAGATGCTTTTATGTGGCTTTATACTCAAAACCAAGCAAAAGCGATGGGATTAGACCATTTTATTAAAAATTTAAAAATAGACGAAAAAGCAAAAGAAGTAATAAAGGAAAAATTAAATGGTTGGAAAACACCACAAATAAAATCGTGTTTTGAACCAATTGCTATGGCTCAAAAACCAACAGAACAAACTTATTTAAATAATATTTTGAAACATGATGTTGGTTTATTAAATACAAATATAAAAATTGGCAACGATAATATGTATCCAGCAAATGTTTTTACGATTGATAGCATAAACGAAATTATTGATAAAGCTTTTTTATTATCAAAACCAACAAAAAAAGAAAAAGGTGATTATAATGATCACAAAACGGTGAAACCATTGGCTATTTGTGAATATTTAATAAAATTATCAGCATTTTCTAAAGACGCTATTATCTTAGATCCCTTTATCGGGAGTGGAACTACAGCAGTTGCCGCAAAAAAATTAAATAAGAATTACATTGGTATAGATTCAAATGAAAAATATGTAAAAATTACTGAAAGGAGATTGGCGGAAATTAGTGAAGAGATAGAGTCAGGATTATTTGGTAATAAAGTAAAAAATAAAGAGAATCTTCAATTAGAGTTTCAAAGTATTTAAAATCAAAAATTTTAGAAAATGGCTATTGTTTTTATATCACCAAAGCAGAGGCAGAAACAGTTTTTTATAGGAATAACAATATTATTTGCGCTAATTTTGCTTATTATTTCAACAGCGGTATTTTTAGCAAAACCAAAACCCGTGGCGCAAGAGCTGGTTTTTAACAGGCCTAAAATTGATATTAACATGCAAATTTTGGACTCTGAGCAAGTTAAAATTTTAGAACCGGTAATACAAATGGATTTGCAGTTTAAATATACCGGAACAACAAATAAAGGAGTAAAAACATCGGGCATAATTATAGCGATTTCAATAGATGAGGCCAAGAAAATTTTACAGGGAATGCAATTGTCGTCGATAGTTTTGAAGGAGGCAAAGTTTGGCAGAAAAAACCCTTTTACCCCGTATTACCAGCCATCGGGCGCTGCGCTGGTTGAAGAGAATGAAGATATCGAGAAGTCGGAAACGCCAGAGGAAGAGCTCCCCCCAGAGGACGAATATGTTCCTCCCAACGACGAAATTTGAAGAATTTTAAATGAAACTTCTCCAGGAATTATTTGCAAACGCAATAATAAACGAAAAGAGGAAAGATGAGCTTGAACAGGAAATAAAAATAACCGGTAAAACCGAAGAAGAATTAATTTTGGAAAAAAAGATATATCCTGAAAACGCCCTATTTGATTTGAAGGGCAAAATTTTAAAATTTCCCAGAAGAAAAGTTGAGGCAGAAAAAGTTCCTTTAGAAGTTTTAGAATTAATTCCAGAGGAGGCCGCAACAAACTATAAAATGGCTCCTTTGGGAAAGCGGGAAAACATTGTTGAAATTGGAATGGTTTATCCAGAAGACGCCTCTGCCCACAACGCTTTAAGATTTTTAGCGCGCCAGCAAAATTTTACTTACGAAGTTTATCTGATAACTTTCACCGATTTAAATAATTTATTAAAACAGCACAGAACATTAAAATCTGAGACAAAAAAAGCGCTGGAAGAATTAAACAAAGAAAAGAAAGATATTTTAGTGGGCGAAGCAGGCTCGTTGGGTTTGGGAAGAATAATGACAGAAGACGCGCCAATTATAAAAATGGTAATGGTAATTTTGCGCCATGCCATTGAAGGAAATGCCTCCGATATTCACATTGAACCTAGTAGAGAAAAATTAACTGTGCGTTTTAGGCAGGACGGAATTTTGCATCCAAGCCTTTTTTTACCCTTGAGCGTGCACCCCTCTGTAGCCGCCAGAATTAAAATTTTAGCCGGGATTAAAATAGATGAAAACAGGTTACCGCAAGACGGAAGATTTTCGGCGAAAATAAATAACCAAGATATAGACTTTAGAGTCGCAACATTTCCCGCGCTTTTTGGCGAAAAAGTTGAAATTAGGGTTTTAGACCAGAAAGAAGGGCTAAAATCATTTGATCAGCTGGGACTGTATGGTAGAAGTTTTGAGGTTGTCCAAGACGCAATAAAAAAACCATACGGGCTTATTTTATCAACGGGTCCTACCGGCTCTGGAAAAACTACAACCCAATATGCATTGTTGCGCGCATTAAATAAAGACAGCGTTAATATAGTTACTGTTGAAGATCCAATAGAATACTCTATTTTTGGAGTTAATCAATCGCAGGTAAAACCGGAAATTGGATACACTTTTGCCAACGGCCTGCGGCAAATTTTAAGGCAAGACCCTAACATTATAATGGTTGGAGAAATTAGAGATGAAGAAACCGCAAATTTGGTTGTAAATGCCGCTTTAACCGGCCACATTGTTTTGTCTACTCTACACACAAATTCTTCTGTGGGAGTTATACCAAGATTAATTGATATGGGCGTGAGGCCGTTTTTAATTCCTTCTGTTCTTCGCATAGCCATTTCACAAAGGCTGATAAGGATTCTTTGCGAAAAATGCAAAATAAAAGTAAGGCCTACTGAAAAAGTTAAAAGCTATATTTTAAGCAAAATGAAAAATGCGCCGCCCTCTTTTTATATTTACCAGGCAAAAGGGTGCGAGGACTGTAATTTTAAAGGATATACCGGCAGGGCAGGGCTTTTTGAAGTATTTTCTATGAACAGCGAAATTGCCGATTTAGTTTTGAAAAATCCTTTGGAAAGTTTAATTTTAAAAGAAGCTCAAAAACAAGGAATGTTGACAATGGAACAAGAAGGAATATTAAAAGTTTTGAAAGGCGAAACCAGCATTGAAGAAATTGCCGGCGCAGTTGAAGGAATATAAAAATTAAAAATATATTTTATGGATTATTCGCAAAATTTAAAAAGGCTTTTAGAAATAACTGTGAAGGAAAATTCCTCAGATTTAATTATTTCTGTGGGCCATGTTCCAAATATAAGAATTACAGGGCAACTGGTTCCGCTTTCAAAAGAAGCAATAATCACGCCAAAAGATTCTGAAGGCTTTGCTGATGCAATAATGTTAGAATCGCAGAAAAAAAGATTTCTTGAGCAAAAAGAAGTTGATTTTGGCTATGATTATGGAGAAAAAGGCAGATTTAGGGTGAACATTTTTTTTCAAAGAGGAAATATAAGTTTGGCAATGAGGTTTATCCAATCTAACATAAGAACTTTAGAAGAGCTTAATATGCCTCCAGTTTTGCACGAATTTACAAGCAGGCACCAAGGACTTGTTTTGGTAACCGGAGCCACTGGCCAGGGAAAAACTACAACGTTGGCTGCTTTAATTAATGAAATAAATTTGTCCAGATCTGTACACATAATTACAGTTGAGGATCCTATTGAATATACATATAGGCCAGAAAGAGCGGTTGTTGAGCAAAGGGAAGTTTTGCTAGACACTCATAGTTTTCAAAACGCGCTAAGGGTTATATTAAGGCAGAACCCCGATGTTATTATGGTGGGAGAAATGCGGGACTTAGAAACAATTTCAACAACAATTACGGCCGCGGAAACCGGGCATTTGGTTTTTGCAACTTTGCATACAAATTCAGCCGCAGAAACAATACACAGAATTGTAGATGTTTTTCCAGCCGAACAGCAGAATCAGATCAGGTCGCAGTTGGGCTTGTCACTTTTAGGAATAGTTTCACAAAGATTGGTTCCAAGAATTAAAGGAGGGTTCATTCCTTTCTGCGAAGTTCTGATTGCAAATGTAGCCACGGCCAACTTAATCAGGGAAAATAAAATACATGAGATTCCAGCTGTCATAGAAACATCTTCAAAAGAAGGAATGGTTTCAATGAACAGATATTTGGCTGACCTTGTCAGAAGAAAAGAAATTACTTTGCAAAGCGCAATGGATTATTCCACAAATCCCTTAGAAGTCAAAAATCTTTTAAGATAAATGAAATACAACTATCAGGCAAGATCTAAAGAAGGAAAAATTGAAATTGGAACAGTTGAGGCGTCTTCTAGAGAAGCCGCTGCCGTTCTTTTACAAAAATACAATATTTTTGTAACTTCTTTAAAAGAACAGTCATCTCAAAATCTTTTTTTTACAAAATTGACGTTTACAAAAAAAATATCCAAAAAAGATTTAGCCATAATTTCAAGGCAGCTGGCTGTAATGTTGGAATCGCGCGTTCCGGTTACGCAAAGTTTGGCCGGCCTAGCGGCGCAAACCTCAAAGCAAAGCCTAAAAGAAAAACTTATAAAAATTTCCCAATTAGTTGACGAGGGAAATCCTCTTTCTGAAGCCTTTGCTTATTATCCTGAAGTTTTTAACAAATTTTATGTCAGCTTAATAAAAACCGGCGAGGCGTCTGGAAAAATTTCTGAATCTTTGTATTATCTTTCAGACCATTTAGAAAGAGAATATGATATTGAGTCTCAGGTAAGGGGAGCCATGATTTATCCTATATTCGTTATATCTGTACTTTTGGTGGTAATTACAATAGTAATATTTGGGGTTATGCCAAGAATTTCCGATTTAATAAAAGAAACCACCACAGACCCTCCGTTTTTTACCGCGTTAATGATAGGTTTTTATGATTTTTTATCGCGCTATGGGTGGATCGTTATTCTAGGATTTGTTATGATGATAGGTTTTATAATTTATTATTTTAGAACGCCAAGGGGCAGAAAAACCGCAGACAAGCTTTCTTTGAACCTGCCTGCTATCGGCGGATTTTTCAAAAAAATATTTTTAATACGGTTTACTGAAAATCTTTCTACCTTAATTTCAGCCGGGCTTTCTATAAACAGCGCGCTAAAAATTACAAAAGACACAATTGACAATTATATTTATAAAGAAATTATTTCTGAAACAGAAAAAGGAGTTTCTGAAGGGGAAAAAATAAGCTCTATTTTAATAAGGCATTCTGAATATGTTCCGCCGTTTGTTATACAAATGATAGAGGTTGGCGAGCAGACCGGAAGATTGGATAAAAATTTAATGGAGGTGGTAAATTTTTACCGAAAAGAAGTAAAAAGGTCAGTAGATACTTTTATTACCCTGCTTGAGCCGGTTTTAATAATTTTTTTAGGAGGCGTGGTGGCATTGCTTGCAATTTCTGTGTTAAGCCCGCTTTACGGCGCTCTGGGCACAATATAGCGCTCCGCGCGATATGAGTTATTCACAGCCCGAGCATTGCATAACTGTTAGTAAAAGATTAAAATATAATAAAATGCAAAAAGGTTTTACTCTTATTGAACTTTTAGTTACAATTGCCATTATTGCTATTCTTTCAGCAATAATTTTGTTCAGCATTATCCAGTACATAAACAAAAGCAAAGACGCGGCAATTTCAGGAAATTTGTCTATTTTAGTTCCGGCCGGAGAAGTATATTATGACCACAATGGAGTAGATGGTTACGGACAAGGTTCTAACATTAATGGCGATATCAGCGGTAATAGCTTCTGCGGTAGCAGTGTAACCGCCAATTCTTTTTCGCAAATTACTTCTACAAGATACTGTAACGCAACAACTAATGCATGGGCCGCCTGCGCGCAGGAGTTTACGGATGAAAGCAAAGCATTTTGCGTTGATAGCAGAGGAATAAAAAAAGAAATTCTTTTTTCAGATTGTTCTTCTGCTATAACTATTTGCCCAGATAATTAAAATTAAGTTTTATAACATTTTAAAAGGTCGAAAGAAAATGATCACAAAACAAATTAAATAAACAACTAAATTAAAAATTGAATATCCATCCATTTAGATAGTGAATAATTATTTATCAATCTAAATGTCAGGATGATTTATTCATTTTATTCATAAATCTAATGCAAAAATCAAAAGGTTTTACAATTATTGAATTATTGGTGGTTATTGCCATCATCGCAGTCTTGGCCGCTATTGTGTTGGTTAATGTAACTCAATACATCAACAAAGGCAAAGACGTAGCCATTAAAGGCAACCTAACTACATTAATGACAAACGCAGCAATATATTTCGCCGATACACTTAAAGGAAACGGTGATTATACTGGTTTTAGAGCAGATCCTATTACCGGTTGCGCAGGTCCTATTTCTTCGGCCATTACTGCTGCTGGAGGTTCCCTAACATGCGCTGAAACCACTACTACCGGAGTCGCTTGGTGTGGATGTTCTCAATTGAAAAATGATGCAACAAAATATTATTGTGTTGATAGCACTGGTGTGAAAGTAGAAAACATTACTACTTGCGCTACTTCTTGTACGGATGCAAGTCCCGGTTGTTTATAAACCCATTGCCAAAAAAATGGAAAACCCGTTATTTGCTGTAACGCAACAACTAATGCATGGGCCGCCTGCGCGCAGGAGTTTACGGATGAAAGCAAAGCATTTTGCGTTGATAGCAGAGGAATAAAAAAAGAAATTCTTTTTTCAGATTGTTCTTCTGCTATAACTATTTGCCCAGATAATTAAAATTAAGTTTTATAACATTTTAAAAGGTCGAAAGAAAATGATCACAAAACAAATTAAATAAACAACTAAATTAAAAATTGAATATCCATCCATTTAGATAGTGAATAATTATTTATCAATCAAATGCAAAAATCAAAAGGTTTTACAATTATTGAATTATTGGTGGTTATTGCCATC
>ERZ1292629.2632-Hain-H43-01um-R1-2632-length-14754-cov-9_pt1 | contig 14754 bp, 13 predicted proteins | sample MGYA00564399_ERZ1292629 | MGnify/ENA primary metagenome ERZ1292629 (study PRJEB36523, sample SAMEA6512636) | groundwater metagenome | collected 2019-01-08 | study: AquaDiva: Metagenomics assemblies of 32 groundwater samples
GGTAAGCCTTAAGTCCGCCAATTCCGGTGGATATGAGGTAAGCCAAAGGAGACCGAGATGGAAACCAATCAGTTCGCAGAGTTCGTGTCAGCGGTCGTGCGGTCGTTACCGCGCGATTTGAATCCGACAACGGCGCAAGGGTGGATACAGAATCAGGGAGCGCTAACCAGTGCGCTTCGCAAAGCCCTTGTGGCGATGTACCACCTCGTGGTGGACTATGCACAGTCCTTCAAACAGATGATCGTGGCCGGTCACTACGACTGGCTCAACCCCGACATCGAGAAGAACTTCTCGGTCCAGGGAACCGGCACCGTCAATTTGGACACAGAGCTCGTTCACTTCAACCGCAACATCGGTTCGGATGAAGCGTTGAAAGAGCTGGACCATCTCGGCTACCGCGCCGCCACCGCCGAGGAACTCCTCGCTTTTGGAGCCGCGTATACCGAGAAACAGCGCGAGTTCCCGATTGTGGCACTGGGCACTGTACGGCGCGTGTTCGGCGCCCGGCGCGTGCTCTGTCTCTGGCGCGCCGGGTTGGGGCGGGGCCTGGACCTGTACTGGTTCGGCCTTGGCTGGCACGGCCCCGATCGCTTCCTCGTCGTGCGCAAGTAGCACTCGGGTTCTGGGGACCTTGCATCTGAAATTCGGATGCTTGGTCCCTGGGGCCCTTTTTTATTTTTTCAAAAATTGTATACTGACCATGAACGATAAAGTTTCCGGCTATGGCTTGAGACCTCGTATCAAAAAATTATGTACTGCAGAATATGTCCGGCCATGGCTTGGCATAGCGTCGATTCATAATTTTTCTAAAAATAACAATACTTGGTGCGCGCTTCTTGTGGAGTTTGGCTCCCGAATAAGATACAGCTCAAAGAGTATTCAATGGGCAGTGGTTATGACGGTGGTGCGTACTATCACGGCACGTGAACGGCAATCGGCATGTGCTCTATCTCTGGAACGACAGGTTGGAGCGGAACCTGAACCTGAACTGGTTCGACAATGACTGGAACGACAACTATCGCTTCCTCGTCGTGCGAAACTCTTGTTATTCCCAGCTTCACCGCTGGGTTTCGCGTTCTGTTTGGCGTATCCATCCTCCGAGCATGCGCCCGATATCCTGTAGTGGTTCCGATAAGGAGATGTATTTCTTATCGTTAAGAATTTTTATTTCCCATGCTAACTGCAAAAAGAATTTGCAGAGATCCAGCTTCTGATTCGCAGTATTAAGGTATGCAATCTTATTGTTTTTTGCTGCATAACTGGCGTTTAGTAAGGATTCCATTGTTTCAATGCACAACGCATCTATTTTGTTGCCAAGAGTGTAGCGAGATGTTTGGGGGATATGCTGGACATGAGCATGCCATAATTTGTAAAATTCAATAAACCTATGAATAATAGAAATGCGGGGGGGGGGTATTAATGGAAAAATCAGATTGACTCATGGTTTTAAAGATATTGTTTCTTTGGAAAATCTTTTGATTGCTTGGAAGGAATTTTTGCCAGGCAAGAGAAAGAAAAATGATGTTCAGACGTTCTCTGCGCAGCTACTGGACAATATTACACTGCTTAATCAAGATTTAGCCAATCATACATATAATCACAGCCCATATCAAGGGTTTAGGATAAATGACCCCAAGCCAAGACAAATACATAAGTCTTCGGTGCGCGACCGACTATTGCACCATGCCATACATAGGATGCTTTATCCATTCTTTGACCGTACTTTTGTTGCCGATTCTTTCTCTTGTCGTATAGGCAAAGGAACACATAAAGCAATAAACCGATTTCGGAGCTTCGGATACAGAATAAGTAGAAACAATACAAGAACTTGTTGGGTTTTAAAATGCGACATAAGAAAGTTCTTTGAGAACATCAATCACGAGGTCTTGCTGGCTATTTTTAAGGAGTATGTTCTTGATGATAATGTTATCTGGCTTCTTGAAAAAGTTATTTATAGTTTTTCATCGGCTTCGGGCCGGGGATTGCCTCTTGGAAATCTAACTTCCCAGCTTTTCGTAAATGTCTACATGAATGAATTTGACCAATTTGTAAAGCACAAGCTGAAAGCCGAATACTTCATACGATATGCCGACGACTTTGTGGTACTTTCTCAAGACAAAGCATGGCTTGAAGAGTTATTGCCTAAAATCAGCAATTTTCTTTCGGAACGCCTGAAGCTTAACATTCATCCTGATAAAGTATTTATAAAAACGCTTTCTTCGGGAGTTGATTTTCTCGGCTGGGTATATTTCCCAGACCACAGGGTGTTAAGGACAGCTACTAAGAGGAGGATGATGAAGAAGATTAAAGAAAATCTTAAATCAGGAACCATTAATTCTTATCGAGGTCTTTTGTCTCACGGTAACGCTTACAATTTGAGAAGGAGTGTGGTTGACGAAGCTTATGAACTGGAGCGACTACCTAAATAGTTTCCTATGCAGTTTTCTATAATATCCAATCGCAAATCTATGCGCCTCGCTGTCTATCTGGAGAAGGAGGTTTTTGTCGGCGGGGGAGAGTTTGTTCAAGGGAAGCGGGGACTTCCTGCCCGATACATATATTTTTTCTCCGATGTGTTTTTTGTTTTTTGTCACCGCAATTATTGGCGTTTGTTTTGAGTTTGGGGTTTTGATATTTGAGTTTTGTTTAGGATTTAGAGTTTTGGATTTAGGGTTTACAACAGCTTCAGCCGCTCGAAGCTGTTGTTTTCCGCCATCTATTAGTATCAAGTCCGGGAAAGGCCACTCTTCGTGTTTAAAGCGCCGTCCGAGGATTTCTTTAAGCATTGCCGTGTCGTTTGGCGATTGTTTCGTGTAAATTTTGAATTTTCGGTAAAAATTCTTGTCCGGTTGGCCATGAATAAATGTAACCATGGCGCCGGTGGCATGGGTGCCTTGAATATTAGAAACATCATAACCCTCTACCCTAAATGGCGGAGCAGGCAACTTTAAAACTTTTTGTAGACCTTTCAAGGCCCGCTCCTCTTTGGCGGTTTGATATATCAAACTGTCGTAATTTTTGTTGTTTTGGTTTTGGATTATTTTTGCGTTTTCAAAGACCCTTTTTAACCGCCGCAGTTTTTCTCTTAATTCAATAGCTTTTCCCAGCTCTCCCTTTTGGGCCAGTTGGCGCATCTCTTTTTCAAGATTTTTAATCACTGACTTCTTTTTTCCGGTCAAAATGTTCTTAATCATCCCCACATTTTTCTTATAAGTCGTCAGTTGTAAATTATCAGTTGTTGGATTAAATAACCCTGTGGATAACCGACTTGCGAAGTCGGTTATCCACTTTTGTTGTTTTAGACAACAATAACCAAGACACTTGCCGATGTGGTAGTTTAGGCAGAAGTTATTGTGGGGTTGTTTACAGGTGCAGTAGGGGAATACCGAGCGCAGAAAACGCAAAGTTGTTTTTAAGGTCGCCCCGTCCGTGAATGGCCCGATGTATTGAGTGTCTTGGTTGGATAAATTCAAATTTTTAATTTTAAATTTTAAAACATTTGGATTTGATTTAAAATTTGTAATTTGAGTTTTGAATTTTTTGCCTATGACTTTGTATGGTTGGTGGGTAATGAAAATTTTTGGGAAAGTTTCATTGGTAAATCCTACATAAAAATACTGTTTGTCGTCCCGCATCACTATGTTGAATGGAGGTTGGAATCGTTTAATTAATTGCGACTCTAAAATTAACGCTTCAATATCTGATTGAGTAGAAATAAATTTTAGCGACCGGGCCAATTCCACCATTTTCATGATTCTCTGGTCTTCTGTTTTCAAGTAAGAACCAACCCTATTTTTCAGATTTGTCGCCTTGCCTACATATAGGAATTTATTGTTCGATTTTTTAAAAATATAAATCCCTGACCCTTTGGGCAAGTTTTTTATTGTATCCCCAAGTTGGATATTGGTCATAGTCCAATATTATATCACGGGCTTTTTAGGTTGACAATCGTGATTTTATATGCTTAATTACCACAAAGCTCATTAACAAAACAGGAGAGATTGTGAAGATAATTGGTTTGACCGCGCTCATTCTGTTGAATGTTGCCTCGTTTGCCATGGCTCAAGGCCAAGGCGATGTTTCTGGTAATTCTGTCGGGAATGGGAAGTATTTAAGTTTTAACGATCGTGTTGGTTGTGATACTCGTGGCAGAAATAGCGCAACGAGATGCCTACCCAAGAAGGAATTAGATTGGCAGAAAAGGGAAATCGCAAAATGGAAAAGCGCCATTCGAAAAGCAGTTGACATGCTTCCGCGGGAATTCTTTGGGAAGGTCGGTACGGTTTCGTGGAGATTTTTTATTAACAGAGACGATTGGACGACGGCTTATGCTGGTTTTCCGATAAAGATAAATCTTCTTTCTGATTACGAAAACCCTCCAGAGTGGATGACCTGGGAGCCGCTTAGGAAAAATGGTTTAAGCGAGGTTGAGAGAATATTCGTGGCCCTTCATGAGATGGCCCATATTTATAGTTTTGGATATGAGCTTGATGCTTTGGATGAAAAGCATGCGGAATACCAAACTTGGGCACAATGGGATTGGAATAAAAACACCAAACAATTTATTCTTTCATCCGGAATAAAGGAAAATTATGTGGTTGTTGCCAAAGAAAGTGAAGTTACTTTATACGGTAAGGCAAGAGGTCGGGTCGAAGATTTTGCCGAAACATTTGCTATGTATGTAATGTATCCGGAATACCTTAAAGAAAATTTTCCGAAGCACTACGAGATTATTAAAGGAATTCTTGTGGTTGAATATGAATCAGTATTCCCCATGCACAATTCCCTAATACTTAGTTCCATAAAATCAAGGTTAATAGTTGGAACGGATGGAAAAAAATGATAGTCAGATGCCGACTTGTTTTATTTTTAATCTTTGTTTTATGTTCTTCAATGTTAACTTCTTGTAATCCGCCGCCGGTAGAGAATCTTTACCGCAAAGAAGGACGTTTCCCGGGTGGCTTGAATGTTCCAGTAGCGCTTTTAGTAGCCGAATGGGGCGGTAAGCCAAGGGTCATGGGTTCGACCTGGCTCATTGATGGCGGCAGAGGGGCGTTATTTACCGCTAAACACGTTACGGATGCCCTTATGAATAGCACAATTGAATTAGGCGCTAACGAATGCAAGGTGTTTTTAAGCGGCAGGGTTTATACTTGTTTTGTTGACAGGGTTCCGCCATTGAGAGATGCGGTGGTCTTGAAGATACTCGGTCCCTTTAACTCCGCAGAGTTGCCGACGCCGTATAAAATATCGACAGAGCCGCCAAAACTAAAAGTCGGCGATACGGTTTTTGTTCAAGGATTCCATTCCCACCTAAAAGAGATAAGAGACATAAACGAGAAAGAGGGATTCAGGGACATGGTTGTTCCGATTCTTCAAACTTTTTATGAACGCAGGTTCGGAAATGAATGTATTGATAGAGAAATAGTTTTTGACAGCATAGAAGCAAGAGTAATAAAACTGAATATCCGCATCAAAATAGATGACCAGGAAAACGACCCTATGGGCGAGTTGAAATATTCGGCTAATACTTATTTCAGCATCGTTACTTCAAGAAATCATAAGTTTTCTTTTGGCGGGTTAAGCGGAGGGGTTGTGGTTAAATTAGATAAAAACGGCGAACCTGAAGCCGTTGGCATTATTACCGCGGAAAAGCCGGTTGAGTTTAAATATGACAAGAACGGGCGACTGATAAGTCCCTGCGGATTACCGCCACTGGCCGCTGATACATTATTGATAACCCCAATTGAATCAGTGAAAGAGCTCTATGATTATGCAAGAAGGATGAGGTAATTTAGACCCCGCTATGGCGGGGCTTTTAATTTGGGATTGACTTATGTTGCTATTTTCAGTATTCTCTCGGCAAGTACGTTGAAAATTACGAGGTAGTATAATGCGCAAAGAGCCACTAACCTTAGAAGAATCGCTTTGCTATGTCGAGGCCGTAAAGAAAAATACAGCCCAAACCCTTTTTGGTATTGACGATGCAATTGAAAAAGCCGCTTTGGGAATGTTTACGCGGGTTGTCTATACCAGAGAAGATAACGGCATACTTTATAAAGATCTTGCTCCAGCTCCCATTATTATGACAGCCAGGCATGGTGTCGGCAAAACTGACCTTGGCCGTAATATGGCATTTTCTATTGGAGGTAAATTTGCATTCATTGCTGGTCAGCCGGAAATGTCAGCAAGCAAAATAATGGGTCGGGATATTTTTATTCAAGGCAGTTTCTATTTTGCTGAGGGCGATATAATGACCCATGTTCTTTTGTACGACGAGATTACCCGTACACCACCCAAAGTTCTGGCGCCTTTTTTCCAAACCATGGAAGAGAGGCAAGCTATTGTGGATACCTATGACATGGAAAAAAAGAGGGTAGTTAATAAAAGAATAGACTTAACACCAATAAGTAGCGATGACCCAACTGATAAGAGGTTATTCTTTTGGCCGATTGCCACAGGTAATCCTTTTGAACAAGAAGGTACTTATGAAGTACCTGAAGCGATGTGGGACCGATTCGCTATTCATTTTGGAATTGACTATCCGGAGCGGGAAAAGGAAAAGTTAATTGATTCAAAAAATGTCTATGGAAACAATAAACCCACAATAAGGCCAGTTATAACTCTTGAGCAAGCTTATGATGTTGGACTTTTTTTTGCTAATAATGTTCGTATTGATTCAGATAAGATGGAATATATTCAACGTCTTACAGAAAATTCAAGACCTCATGAAAAAGGCAAAGAAGAAAAAAGGAGTTTTGCCTCTCGACGCTTAAGAAACGATATTGACGCCTATATTAAAGCCGGAGCGTCTCCTAGGTATAACTATCACTTTAAAGCGATTGTCAGAACTTTAGCGGCGTTCAGGGGTCGTCTTTATGTAACTATTGATGATGTGAAAGAGGCATATTACTTGGTTGCAACCCATAGAATTTTGTTAAATCATGTGGCTCGCGGCAGAAGTATCACTCAACATGAAATTGCCAGTGAAATTTTGCAAGAAACTCCTGTTCCGCCATCCGGTTCAAGATCAATAATCAGTCTTTCTACTAATACCGGAGTTAGAGGATTTCTGGATAAAGTGAAAAATTTTGGAAGGGTATAACAATGCAGTTTACTTTGAATGATATTCATTCAAGTATTCATAAAGCTGCCAATGCCTTACCCATAAGCACCCCAGCTTCTCGGGTAAGATACGGTGATCACACAAGCAGGTTCAAGGGCCAAGGTCCTGATTTTTATCAAATCTCTGAATACAATCCTGAAGAGCACACCATTGACCAAATTCAATGGCACCTTACCGATCCTGACGGTACGGTTTTTGTAAGAGAAGCAAAAATTACAAAAGATTTTGTAGTCGTAGTCATGGCTGATCTTTCAACCTCAATGATGTTTAGTTCAGATTATCCATCCAAACAGAGATTACTTTTTGAAACGATCGGTAATATTGGATTGACATGTTCCCATGCCCAAGACCCAATTGGATTCATCGGTTTTGCTGAAGATGTGGTTTTTGATGAAAGACCCAAGGTTGGCGAAGGGGTTATATATTATCGTCTCGGGGGGCTTTATAAGTTTTTTGAAGGCATTGAGGGCGATGGTAGGGGTCCGCTAAAAAGGGGAGAGACCAATTTCCAAAAAGCTTTTGAATTTTTTTCTTCAAAGTATGTCAATAAGCACTGTTGTTTAATTGTTCTTTCAGATTTTGTCGGAGCGGAAGAATTTTTCACAAGCCAGATGCTTCATGATGTTTCTAATCAACACGAAGTCGTCTTTCTCTTTTTAGATGATCCAAAGGAGTTTAACATAAACAGAACATTTGGTTATCTAAGAACCCAAAGCATAGAGACGGGAGAAACAGTTGTAGTATCGTTGAGAAAAATAATTAAGATTGGTCAGGAGTTAAGACGAAAACGAAAAGAAATGAGGAATTGCTTAAAAGATTTAGGCATTGATTCAATGGTTTTGGAATATACTACCAAGGGTAAGCACTATGAACGTCTGTATAGGTTTTTTCTAAATAGACAGGAAGCGATTAGAGGTGGCGGTATAACTGCTTAGTAATAGCGAGGATGATTTCCTCGCTTTTTGTTACCGCCCCTTTACAGGGCGGTTTTTATATTATATTATTTTCGCAAGAACTTTGACATTTTGTGGAGTAACAGAATGCGATACAAGCTTCTTTTCTGCGTATTTGTTTTGTTGATTGCCACGCCTGTGGTAGCTCAAGAATTCTCTCCAATTGTTGTTGAAACCGGCAAGCCGACGCCCAGCGTCGTTAAGACAGGGGAACCTTTCAGGGTTACCTACCGGGCTAAGTTTTTTGATACGGTTGTTATCTCTGAAGAGCAGATGCAGCCGGACAATATCGTTCTTGATAAGGTTGAGGTAATCGGCCTTGATATTGCAAAAGAAAGGATAAGTAACGACACCCTCGGGTTCGTAAATGTCTGGGACTTTACTTATACTTTCAGGATTATTCAGCCGGATAAGGGTATTAAGAAAATCCCGCCGTTTAACTTCATTTGGGTTGAGAAAAAGGCAGGCGTAACCGTAGAGGAAACCAAGGACAAAGAAAAGCCAAGAGAAATGCCAACTGAAGAGGTTGGTGTTAGCTATGTTTCTTCAATTGTAAAACCGCCTCCTCTCGATATTCGGGATGAAATTAATTTTGTTTCTCCGGTAGCAAGCGGTATGGTACTGCGCCGGTGGGCCTATGGAGTCATGGGAACCTCCTCGCTGTTGGTTGTGTTTGTTTTGTTAAGATTTTTTAAGCGTTCAAAAGCTTCGGAATCTCAAGAACTCGAGCATGAATCTGGTGCCGAAACTTCAGAAGAAGATGTTGTGGGCAACAGAGAACCTATTTTGTCGCCCAAACAAGCCAGAAGGAAGTTTTTGAGAGAACTGCATAAACTGCGCGCTGAAAGCCGATTAGATTTAATGAAAAAGATTCGTTCTCATGTAAGGTCGCTTCTTTTGGCAGAACTTCAAGGAACGATTCGAAATTCAATGTCCGCGAATGAGATTTATGCCAAATTGAGCGGGCTTGACGTTAAGCAAGTTAAACAAATTGGTTCAAAATATGTAGCCATGCTTGATTTGGCCCGACGACTAAAGGGCTATCAGGAAGATATTGACTTGGAAAAGTATTCTTCGGACTCCGTCAATTGGAGAGAAGTGATTGAATTAAGCAAGGCGGTCTCCGGCCTCAAGCTTCGCAAGAGTAAAATGGCATGGTCTTTTATTAAGCGGCTGGTTAGCAAATCAAGGCGACGCCTTGACATGGCGATCAAGTGGCTGGTTAGGAAGGGGTCATAATATGCTGTCCAAGATGCCAGATATCCTGGAGTTAATCAAAACGGGCTTAATAAGTTTTCGAGACACGAATTTTGATCTTGTCAGATTTGACTCATTAGGCCTTGCTTTCGGAGCGGGCCTTTTTATTGCGATAGTTCTGTTCTATAAACTTTTGTGGGGACACATTAAATTCAGTCATGTTGTTTCCGGGCATCGTGTTCCCGAAGAATATCGGCAGAGGAAACTGACTAAGCTGATTTTCTTAATTCCCAAAATTATTCTTGGCGCGGCAGTATTTTTTCTGCTGGTCAGTTTGGCCAATCCTTACTTGCCTAAGACCAAAATAGAAAAACTGATTGAGTCGCGGGAAAGGATTGATTTAATTGATGTTTCTACTTCAAAGGGCTGGGAATTTGAACATACCGGCAAGGCGGCCGGACAGCTTGGTCGAGAGGCGTTTCTTAAATTCTTGAATATGCGTCGAGGACAAAACGACAGGGTTTCTCTTTGGCTTTTTGCAACCGAACCGCATCTTATTGAGGACTTTATCATTGATGACGACATTTATATTATGGAGGCCGAGGACGCTCCTTATGTGATGACATCTTCAGATCACCCTGGTTTTCCGGAAAATGATCTGGACAACGAACGTCTTGATATAATTGCTCCGCGGGATAAAATTGAACTTGTTGATACGGGAGGCACCAATCTTAATCCGGCCCTCGATGCCATAATTGAATATTTTGACAGAGAAGGGAATAAAAAAATTAAACAAAAGGCGTTGCTGATAGAGACCGATGCCGCCGTTCAGGAAGATGCCGAAAAACAACTCCGGGAACTCCAAAAAAGAGGTATCAGGGTTTATCTCTTACATGTTAAGCCGAATGAGTATGGAGAAAGCCAGTATGGGGTCTTGAAAGGTCTTGAAAATGCCGCATTATTACAAAAAAGAGTTCAGCAATTTGGGGGGAAGGTTTACGATATCCAAAACAGCAAAAGCTTGGAAAATGCTTACCGCGATATTGATAGATTGGAAAAAGCGCCGATATCAATAACGAGACACCTGTTTAAGGTTTTCGTTTATCAGAGACCGCTTATGGTCGCAATTGTGCTAATACTTTTAGCCATAACAGTCGGCTCATTAGCGGGGTTTTTTGATGAAAACCCATAACCCGCATTTATGCGGGTTTTTAGTTTTACCTTGCAGGGTCTTCGTTCTTGACGACAGCCCCATTTTTTTCTATATTAGCGCCAAGAACTTTCAAAATTAAAGGACAAGGAAAACCATGTGGAAAAGAACTGCCGGTAGCTGGATCGTTCTTTTTGTGAAATTGGGTACGGTTATTCTCTTAACAACGGTTTTGAGCATTAACCTGTTTACTCTTGCCAATTTCAGCGACCATGCAAAGAGATTCTCTTTTTACGTCAAAACAACTATTGCCGAAATGGCAAAAAGAGAGCTGATTGGCCTTCATTACTTTTATGATTTGAGCCGAAAATGGCATGTCCAGTGGCTGGCCGATAAATATTTATTTCGGGATGCGCCTTTTTATGGACCCGCCGATTCTTATTTAATCAGGGATTGGCAGAAAACTATGGATGCTCTGAAGGATAAGCTGGATGACCCAAGAGCGTATCCTTATGGAAACGCAAAATTCAGACAAGCCCAGGCCATGTATAGGGTCGGCCAAACAAAAGAGGGTCTCAATTTAGTTTTAACCGAAGTGGCCGCTGATTACGAAAAGGCCTTGAGGAATTGTTTAGATTCTGGGGTGGTTTATCTTGAATGCTACGATCGCGTCTGGAATTATGACCTTGCCACCAACAAGAAAAATGCCGAGGAGGCCTTAAAAAATCCTCCGCCCCAAGTAAAATATATTCTTGGCCCGCCAATGATAGAAGGTGATATGATTCCGCCTCCTAAGCGTCCCGGTGGCGGCGGCGAAAAAGAAAAAAAGCCCGGCTCCGGAGGGCCTAAGAAAAGGCCATGATTAACGCCTTAACCGGCATTCAGGATAGTTTCCATTTTCTTGAACCCGTTTTTTTATATCTGTTAATACCTTTAGCCATCCTATTTGTTCCATGGTTGGGCATTACCGCGATTCAACTGGCAAAAAGACCTAAACGGACTTACGGTTCAAAATACCCTCTCATTGGAAAAATAAAATTATGGGGGCTGTTTGGCATTCCCGCCGGGGTCTTAATGGTTTTAGCCATGGCAAAACCAAGTTTAAATCAGGCCTCCTTCAAAGTGTCCCGGGGCGACATAGAGGTAATTTTGGTTATTGACCGGTCAATATCCATGCGAGCCGATGATATTAAGCCGACTCGTTTAGATATTGCCAAGCGAGAGGCCTTCAATATAGAATCGCTTTTGAAGGAAGGCGACAAAGCCGCTTTGTTTGTTTTTGGAAGAGAATCGCATAAAAAAATCGAGCTTACAGAAAAATTCAGCGAGAACGTTTTTTACTGGCTGGACAGAGTTTCATTCCCCAAAAGCTTAACAGGCGACGCCCTGGTTTGGAATTCCGACTTTGCTTCCATGCTGGAAAATGTTTATCAGTCAATGGATAGGCAAGATAAATATAATGACGGATATTCGGGCAAGAACTATACTCCCCAAAAAAGAACAAACCGGATTGTCATAATTTTCAGCGACGGCGAAGATCAGTTCAGGAAAGACAAGCCGACAACACCGGAAGAAGTTAAGGATAAGGATGGTTATATTAAGCGGCTCAATGGCGCTTTGGTGGAATTTAAGAAGAGGAGCCTGAAGATTTATCCGGTCGGCATTGGCACACAAAAAGGAGTGAAATGGACGTCTCTTTTGAGGGGCTACAAAGAAGGCGATGATTACAATAAGGACGAGTTGATTCAACTGGGGTGGCAAGACGGCATTTCCCGCATTGACAAAGAAAATCTTGTCTTTCTGGCCCGATCAGTCGGAACAGGGCTCGGCAATCATATCTGGACCGTTGAAAATAACGCGACCACGGTTAAAAATTATTTAGACACGGTTATTAATTCAAACCGAAGAACCTTGCTTGAATTCGGTCAGAGTGAAGATGATCAGGACTTGTGGCAGTATTTTCTTATCGCCGCCGTGAGTGTTCTGGTCTTCGGAGTTCTGTTTCATCCTGTTTCGGGTTATTTTAAAAGGAAAATCAGCAAACCTGCCGTTTAGGCGGGTTTTTTATTTAATTAAATTTTAGGTAATATTGGCTTATATGGTTTATATTAGAGATTCCATTTTAGCCACCCTTATTTATTACGATATTCTTGATTTCCCCCTGACCATGTTGGAAGTGTATAAGTATTTGATAAATCCCGAACGCCTTAGTTCTTCGAGGTCCGTGGCAATCCCGAGGTCCGACCTACAGAGTTCCCCAGGAGTGGGGATGCCCACACTCCGAGATAAAGAAGTCCCAAGGTCGAATCTCAAAGAACTGAACCTTGGGATTACTTTAGGACAGGTTCGCCAGAGTCTGGATGACTTAGTTTCGATTGGCCACATCGGCTCCAAGAACGGTTTTTATTTTTTACCGGGAAGAGATGCTTTGTATGAATTGAGAATAGAGAAAGAAAAAATAGCCGCTCAAAAATGGAAGAAGTTTTTGAGAATAACCAAATGGTTTCAGGCCGTGCCTTACCTAAGAGCAATTTTGGCCTCCGGCTCCTTGGCCATGAATAATACCGACCATCAAAGTGATTTTGATGTTCTTGCCGTGGCGAGGTCGGGCCGTCTTTATACCTGCAGAATATTTTTGTCTTTGGCCGCCTCTCTTTTTGGAGCCAGACGGACGAGATACGAGAAAAGCGCGCCTGATAAATTCTGTTTTAATCATTATATTACCGATAAAAACATGAACATCAGACATGAGAGTTTATATAACGCCCAGACCTACGCCAATCTCAAACCGGTCATGGTAAGTAATGAAATTTTCAGCCGTTTTTATACAGAAAACATCTGGCTGAACAAATATATTTATAATTTCAAACTATTATGGTGGTCTGACCACTATAATAGTTTGAAGGTTTCTTCAAATGTAGTGTTGATGGGTGTAAGAAAGATTGGAGAATTTATTTTAAACTTTCCTTTGGGGGACAGAATAGAGGATTGGGCCAAAAAATATCAGCAAAAAAGAATAAAAAAGAACCCGGCAACTTATGAATCGGGGGGTAGGGTCGTTTTTAACGACAACGAACTCGAATTTCATCCCCGTTCTTTCGAGGCCTTTGTCGTCGATAGGTATAATAAAAGATTGAAACAACTTGGCATTATCCCTTACGCCGAAGAAAAAGACTCGGGACTGACCGCTTGAATTTACTAAATTAGTTCACGCAACCTCCATGCGTGCTGCGGCGTACCTCTTTTAAAAAAGTTTGCTAATTTTTAAAAAGAGATACGCCCTCCGCCGATTGGTTGGTAAATAAATGTTGATTGGCAATAAAAGTTCAAACTATTCTGAAATAAAATACCGAGGCTGCGCTTAATTATTGAACCATTATGGCCCCTTGCATAAGGCCATGTACATGGGCTTGACTTTTTTTAAACCGTTTCTTATACTTAATAAGGCTTCTTTACATTTTACAAGGAATCTCCAATGAAACTTGGACGCTTAGTTTTGTTTGTTATTTTTTCGGCGTTTTCAATTTCTGTTTTTGCCCAAGATAGTGATGCGAGATTAAAAGAACGCCTTGATGGTTCATGGGCGGTAATAACAGGTAAGGTTGTCAATGTAAAAAAAGTTACTGGAGTGCAGGGCGATGGTATGTCTGAACACAGTCCTGATTGGTATTGTGCTGAAATCAAAGTAGGGTCTGTATTGAAAGGAATGGTCCGTACTACAGTTCGCAAAACGTTCAAAATGTATTTTCCGGCAAGTATGGACATAACTCAGTTCCGTCATCCTAAGTTTAAAAAGGGGCAAGAGGGTATTTGGCTTCTTAGGTTCACAGATGACGTGAACTTAAAAAAGTACGACGTTAATGCAAAAGTTGCTCTTGACCCATTAGATTTTCAGGCGGTTGACCAGGAAAGCAAGATTAAAGACCTCCTCAGAAAGTAAACTGCAATTTATGCAGTTTTTTGTTTTTTAAGAATAGCTGACACAACCTCCCTCCGCTGGTTGCTTGATTTAAGGATTACATTTGGCAATAAGGGTTCAAACTTTCCCAGGATACAGTTTTGATGGTGCCCATCATGAAGTCAAAAGCGGCATAATATTAGAAAAATAAACGGCTAAATAAGCCTATTTAGCCGTTTATTTTAGCCCAAAAGGCTGATTTTTGACCAAAAACCGCGACTCGACGGATTCGTTGATTACAATTAAATTCAGTGTGTTTAAAATGACGCGTACGAGCCATTCTAAACACAAGCAAATACTCAACACAAATCAATACTAAACCTTTTAATACAAGCACTTGACATTAAAATAAGTGTTTGATAAATTTGCG
>ERZ1292629.2634-Hain-H43-01um-R1-2634-length-14750-cov-275_pt1 | contig 14750 bp, 12 predicted proteins | sample MGYA00564399_ERZ1292629 | MGnify/ENA primary metagenome ERZ1292629 (study PRJEB36523, sample SAMEA6512636) | groundwater metagenome | collected 2019-01-08 | study: AquaDiva: Metagenomics assemblies of 32 groundwater samples
AAGCGGGCGTCTTCCGTCTCCATTCTTGGGCTGTTGTTGGCGCCTCCGCTTCCTGACGGTGCGATAGGCCAAGGGGACCGGCAACATATAGCGTTCTCGTACTCGGGAATTCTGGCCGAGGGGGGCGTTCCGGCGGTCACAATCTATGCATCCTTCGTTCCTCTGATGCGCCGAAGGAGAAAACAATGAGCAGCGGTAGTTACCACGGATCGCTCAAAGAGCGGCTTCTTCCGAATAACATAGCGACGGCCATCACTACCCTTGTAAAATCCAGTATGGGATTTTTGGGACATATTGTGGTCAACGGTGGCACGATGGGGAGCATCACCGTGTACGACGGGGTTGATGCCACCGGGACTAAAATTGCCACGATTGCCGTACCATCCGCCGGGATGGTGTTACCTTACGGATGTATTTTTGCGATTGGTTTATGCGTTGTAACCGCCGCCGCTACGGATATTACGGTCTGTTATGTCTGAATCAAAAATCATCGCCACGCCGGAGGAGTTGCACTTGGCGGAGAAGTTCCGGCAGTGGCGCAGAATCCCTGTCCGGTTCGTGCGTGAGGTTATCGGGGCCGAGCCGTCGAACCAGCAGACAGAGGCGCTTGAAACCATCGGCCACATGGTGAACGGTCGAAGGAAGCACAGTCAGGGCGAGAAACTCACGGGGGCGGAGGAGAAGGTAGTAGACAAGATCGGCATCACGATCCGTTCGGGCAGGGGTCCGGGGAAGGACGCCTGGATATCGTGGGTTTCGTGGTGGTTTCTGATGTTATGGCGGGTGGACAACGACCCGCCGAAACTGGTGGTTACGGCTCCTTCGGCCAAGCAGATAAGGGACGTCTACTGGTCGGAGATGGCCCTGTGGAAAAGCAAGGCAACCATTCCGGGCCTTTTCCGGTTCTTCGAGCAGCAATCGGAATTAATTTACGGGAAAGAGGATAAGCTGAACTGGTTTCTGTCCGCCCGCGTGTGCAACGTGAAGGGGGATGCGACCGAGCAGGCGGGTGTTTTGGGCGGGTTGCACGCGCCGTACATGCTCCTGATCGTAGACGAGGCCAGCGACGTGCCGACCGGCGTGTTCTCGCCGCTGGAAGGTACGCTGACCGGCGTGTGCAATATCCTGGTGCTGATCGGCAACATGCTGCGTAGCAGCGGGTACTTCTACGATACGCACTTCAATCCCAAGCATACGCCTTACTGGGTCAAGCGGCAGTGGAACACGGAACTGTCTAATCTGGACGACGTATCCAAGGGCAAGACCGATTTGCGGGGCAGCATCGCGCGACTGGCCGCGAAATACGGCAAGGACAGCAACTTCTACCGGATCAATGTGAAGGGTGAACCGCCGGCGGTGGATGGCGATTCGCTCATCCCCTACGAGTGGGTGAGGGAAGCATCGCAGCGGGACATCGAGCCGGACCAGTATGACCGGCTGGTTATCGGCGTGGACGTGGCGAGAAGCGGAGATGACAAGAGCATCATGCTGTTTCGGCGCGGGCCGGTAGTCGAGGAGATTCAGGAGTACCGCAAGATAGATACGATGGAACTAACCGGCTGGATCATGTCGGAGATTCAGGAACGTCCCGACGTTCACTCGGTCTACATTGACACCATCGGGATCGGCGCAGGGGTGTACGACCGGCTCTCCGAGTTGAGGCCCGTCTCCGGCGGGAACCCGGTTCTTATCTTCGCCGTGAACGTAGCGGAGCAGGCCAGTCAGAGCGATAAATTCCCCCGCTTGCGGGACGAGTTGTGGTGGCGGGTCCGTGAAAAGTTCGAGAAACGAACCATAGGGATACCCGAAGACGATGAACTGATCGGTGAGTTGTCTACGATCCGGTGCAGGCCCGAAAGCGACGGCAGGATGAAGGTTGAAGGTAAGCCGGAAATGAAGAAGCGCGGCCTGCTTTCCCCAAACAAGGCGGATGCGCTGTGCCTGTCCTATTATCACGATGACCAATTTTTCAAGCAACCGAAGCCCATAGATAAATACTCGCGCAGACGCGATCAACGGCAGATGGAGGAACGGTCTTGGATGATTGCTTAGAAAGGTTTCTTAACAAGAGGGAGTCAACCGAATGGCCCTTAGTCAAGATGTAGGCGAAACAGCGGGAATGCCCAGCCAGATGGCTCCTGTTCCGGCAATGCCGCGCATGAAACCCATGCTGATGACCACCGCCATGGCGGGCAAGCAGAGCAAGAAGCATTACCACATGGCTTATATGAGGTCGGATGGGTCCGGGATAACTTCCGTCGATAACGACCACTCGCATGATTACGTGGTTCTTCAAACGCCGGAGGGACTCGGCAGGGCATGCTCCCCCGCACCTGACGGGCATACCCATACACTCATGCCGATGGAGGCCAAGGAGAAGAAGCGTTATAAAAGCAACGACGAACTTGTATCCGAAGTAAGGGCACTGTTCAAGGAAGCCAAGGAGTACGAATCCGACTCGCGCAAGAAAGCAGACGAATCCGAAGAGTTCCGAAAGGGTAACCAGTGGAAACCCACGCATAAAAGCGATCTGGAAGAAAAACAAAGGGCGTGTCTGACCATCAACGAAATAGCGTCCAAGCTGGACCTGCTTTCGGGGTACCAGCGGCAGAACCGTACAGATATAAAATACCTCCCGGTCGAGGAGGGCGATGCCAGGGTCGCGGATATCCTGAACGCTCTTGCGAAGAACATATGCGAACAGAACAACTTCGAATACGAAGAAACCCAAGTGTTCGACGACCAGCAGACAGCGGGGCGAGGGCACTATAACATTTACATCGATCGGGAAGTAAATCCGCAAGGGAACGTTGTTATCGAGCGGTATCCTCGCCGGGAGGTCTGGTACGGCCCGCACGAAAAGCTGGATGCCTCCGACGCGGAATACGTGCTCAAATCCAAGTGGGTGTCGCTTGAGTGGGCAAAGTCGGAGTGGCCCCACAAGGCCGACGAACTTTCGCCTTCTTCCACACTGGACGACAAGGACGACCCGCACCATACCCGGCCCGGAGAGCAATACGATATCGAGACGAAAAAAAAACCGGCGTCCATAGATGGCCCCGACCCGGATTTTGTGAACATCGCCAAGAAGGAATACCGCATCGTCGAGTGTCAGCGAAAGGAATATAATCGCATCCCGGTGGTCGCGTGCAAGATGGACGAGTTCTACGAAAACATAGACGGCATCGGTAAAGACGACCTCGCCAAACTGAGAACCATTCCATGCTTGTCCGTCTTCCGCCAGAAGAAAGCGCGAGTGCGGGTTACGTCCATCATGAACGATGTACTGCTGTCCGACGAATACCCCGACGACCTGCCGGCTGAATTTTCCATCATACCGGCGTATGCCTATAAAATAGGCAGGGACTGGTGGGGCAAGGTGGAGTCTGCAAAAGACCCGCAGAGGGCGATCAATAAATGGAATTCGCAAATGGTAGATATACTGAACAAGGCCGCCGCATACGGCTGGTTCGGGGATAAGAACACGTTCGAAACGCCGCAGGAAGAAGCGAAGTTCAAAAGGAATTCATCGTCCCCCGGTTTCTACCAGCGTGTACGCAACTCGGATAAACCGCCGCATATGGTCGAGGGTGTAAAGTTCCCCAACGAACTGGCTACAGCCATAGAACAACACAGGATAACTCTACGGGAAAACATGAACGTCAATCCCGAATTGCTCGGGCTTAACTCGAAGGCCGAGTCGGGCGTAGCGATTGTCGAGAAGAAGCGGCAGGGACTGCTTGGAAATGAATTTTTATTCGACAATCTTAACCTGTCCAAGAAACTCTTGGGCCGTGTACTCGTCGCGTTGATTCAGAAAACATACGACCCAAAACGCATCCTGCGGGTCATAGAGAACCGCAACAGACGTACCCCGGTGGAAATCGCCGGGAAGAAATTTGATGAATACGATCCGGCGGATATACGGGCACTTCTCGAAACGGCGGACCTCACGAAATACGATGTGGTGGTTTCCGAATCGGCCTATTCGCCGACTAACCGTAACGCCAACTTCATCGCGTGGTCCACACTCGCCATGCAGGGAGCACCCGTACCGCTTACCCTGCTGGTCGAACTGTCCGACCTGCCGAACAAGCAGAAGGCACTTGAACAAATCAATGCGGAAATACAAGCCAAGGCGGAAGACTCCAAGGCGAAGTACAACACGGAAATACAGAAAGCCATGATCGCCGCACAAAGCCGAGGCGGCGGGTCATCGCCCGGAACATCGCAGCAAATACCAACATAGACTCACGTTACCGGAACACCTCTTTCCTGACAGAGGCCGGAATTCATAGCGGACCACACGCCAGAAACGTGAAAGGCGTCCGCAAGGAGGCAGTATGCCCGGAGAAGTAGCGGAACTTACGGAGGTTCAAGACCCCTCGACCCTCGACGACGCGAAACTGGAAGAAGCAATCGCCGCCGCGACAAAGGAAGTTGAAGGAGAAGCGGATACCGGCGAGAAGTCCGACAAGGCCGCCGAAGAGAAAGTCGAAGTCAAACCCGAAGCCGAAGGGAAAAAGGAAGGCGACCCTGCGGATAAGGGCAAGGAACCTACCGAAGAGGAAAAGATCGCCAAACAAAAAGCCGACAAGGAAGCGTTCATCGCTCGTCAGAAAGAGGAAAAGGACCGGCTCGAAAAGGAAATACAAGCCAACGCAAATCGAATCGGGGAGATGAGGAAACGGGCCGCGCAACTGCGGGACGAAGCCAAAGACGCCACGGATACGGTCGAAGCCATTGAAAAGATGGATTCGGCCCGGACGCTCGAAGCGATGGCGAAGGAAACCGAAGACGACGGCACCATCGCCATAACCAGGCAGGCGGTTACATCCATCCATCCCGAATTCGATACGCTGATGCCCGAAATGCAGGACATAGTGCGCGGGCACCTAACGGCCTTGGGCAAACCGGAAGGGGACGTATCGGCCATCGTGGGGGAATTTGCCAAAAACCCCTACGCCATACCCCCGGCGGTGCTGTCCAACCTTGCGGAAGCGGCCAAGGCGCGGTTAGAGGCGAAAACGGCCAAGGCGGACCTCGTAAAAGCCAGAGAGGAAATCGGATCCCTAAAAAAGAAGGGAGACGACGCCTTCAAGAAGGTCGCCAAGGCAGCCGATAACCCGTCTATCCTGTCGGGTAAAACCGCCGGGACAAGAACGGGGAAACCCGATATGTCCGATCTTTCAGCCGTTCAGATTGCACAACTCTCCAACGAGCAGTTGGATGCCCTCCTTGCGGAGCAATTGAAAAACGAATAAGGAGGATAGTCAGTCATGGCAATGACCACGATAGCAACCGGCAACGCTCTGACCAAGAAACTTTGGGAGGAGAAATTATTTCGCGATACAGTCAAGGAATCGTACTGGTCGCGGTTCATGGCGGAAAACTCAAACGCCGCCGTGAACGTCAAGACGGCCCTGACCAAGACCAAGGGCGACAAGATCACGTTCGGCATCCGTATGCGTCTTGGCGGCGATGGGGTCACCGGGAACCAGACCCTTGAGGGCAACGAGCGTGACCTGACGACTTACGACTTCAGCCTCACGCTGGAACGGTACCGGCAGGCGGTGAAGGATGACGGCGCACTCACCCGGCAGCGGGTAGCCTTCTCGCTCCCCGATGAATCCCGGCAGGCCCTTCTGGACTGGGGTTCGGAAAAGATCGATAAACTGTGCTTCACGGCTGTCGAATTATCCCCGACCAAGGCGTTCTACGGCGGGACGGCCACCAGCACGGCGACTCTCACGGCTTCCGATAAACTCACGCCGCAACTGCTTTCCAAGGCGGCGACGTGGGCACTCACCGGAGGCAACCGCACGCAGACCCCGCTCCGACCGATCAAGGTGGACGGGAAGAACTACCTGGTGTGCGTGGTCCACAACGACGTCTCTTACGACCTGGAATTCGACTCCACGTTCCTCCAGGCGCGCAGAGAGGCGGAAGTGCGCGGCAAGGAAAACCCGATCTTCTCGGGTGCGTACATGATCTGGAATGGAATTGTCGTTCACAAACACGAAAACTGCTCCATCTCGACTACCTACGGCGCGAGTTCCAACGTCGCCGGGGCGCTTTGCACCATGTTCGGCGCGCAGGCGCTTTGCTGGGCGTGGGGGCAGCGGCCCGACCTCGTGGAAGAGTGGTTCGACTTCCAGGAGAAGCAGGCATTCGCCTGGAGGATGACCGCCAAGGTGGGGAAACCCGTGTTCAACTCGCTCGACTACGGCTCTGTCGCTATCTACGTCGCCCGGACGCAGATCAGCGATGCTTCGTAAAGGAGGATAGATAATCATGGCAACCAACGACTGGAGGACCGGTACTTACGCCAACGACCCGCAGGGGCGTGGCAACTTCGACAAGCAGGGCGAAGTGAACCGCGGGCAGAAGTTCACCATTGTCCGTTACTTCGACGCCTCAGCCGTCAACATGGCTTCCGCCGACTTGTTCAAAATCTGCACCATCGACGCCGGGGTGATGGTGGAAGGGGTAAAGGTGGCCATCGGGACGGCGGAAGGCGGAACCTGCACAATGGACATCGGAGACTCAGCGTCCGGCACCACGTTCGATGACGGAATCGACCTCAACGGTACGGCGGGAGTGGTCGAGTCGTCCAGCACTCTGCTCCAGAAGTATTACTCCGCAGCCAACTACATCCTGCTGACGATGAACAACGCGGCGGACGCCGCGAAGTTCTGGGTTCTGGTGGACTGCGTCCGGCTGACGTAACCAACACAAAGGGCGGGGGGCCGTTATGGCCCCCCGCATCATCTTGTAAGGAGGTAGACATGCGGAAACTGGTAATCTTTTTCGCTCTTCTCTCGTTTCTCATCGCAGGAGCGGCTCAGGCCGAGGACATCACCGCGACGGGCATGAGTCAAGGCGCGTTGTTCAACTGGATGACGGAAGTCAACAGCCGGTTGAACGCCATCACGAAAGGCAGCGTGACGCTCTCCGGTGCGCTCGCCATCGGAGCGGATAACACCACGTTCAAGACAGCAGCCACCGTAACCGGAGTGGTGAACGGGGTGGTATTCACAAAGGCGGCGACGGATAACGTCGCTTTTTCCAGCACGGACAATCTGGCCATATCGACGTACACGAAGATCCTCGTAACGGTAAACGCATCCGGCACCGTTGCAACCGTCAAGGGTAACTCCGCTGCGACTTCTGCCGCCGCGTTGCTTCCCGCCGCAGCGTCGGGATATATACCCATCGGCGCGATTGAGATTGCATGCGATGCTACGCACACCTTCCTTATGGGAACATCGGATCTCGGCGGGACGGGCATCACCGACACGTATTTCAACTTCATCGGGCCGGTGATGGGTGGGGAAACCGCCGTGATCGGGATGACGGATTGGTAGGATGGATGGGGGCAGTACGCCCCCTTCCTATCTTCTTTCCAAGGATACGACATGGCCACCTCTGCAAGTTTCGACTGGACGTTGAATCGGGACCAGATCATCAAGGCTGCATTGCAGAAATTGGGCGTGGTGCAGACCGGGGACGGCAACGACCCGACCGCGAATCAGATCACGGATGCCGCCACTGCCCTTAACCTCATGGTCAAGTCGTGGCAAAACAAAGGGGTTTTCCTGTGGACCGTCGAGTGGGTGACGAAAACGCTCTCCGCATCGGATGAAGTCACCGGCACGGATAGCAGCGTTTACACCTGCATCCGGTCGCACACGTCTGCGGCTTCTAATCGGCCCGTTACCGGGGCCAACTGGTCTACCTGCTGGCGCTTAAGGGGTTCCACCGGGGGCGTGTGGGCAACGGCTACGTCGTATTCGAGCATCGGGGATTTCGCGGTGGACGCGGATACCATCGGGATCGAGCAGGCGTTTCTCAGGAGTAATTATTACGACGATACGCCGCTTGAAATAATCAGCCGGGAGACGTACCAGAGCCTATCCGACAAGTCCACGACTGGAGACCCGTCCCACCTTTTCTTCGACAACCGGCTCACGCCGCAGATATTCCTGTGGCCCATCCCGACCGATACGACGGACGTTCTACACGTCCAGCGCGTGCGGATGCTTGAGGACTTCGACGCTTCGGGAAACACGGCTGACTTTCCTGTGCGATGGTTACGGGCATTAATCTACGGGCTTGCCGCCGACCTTGCAGACGACTACAAGCGACCGATTGACGAGTTTGACCGGCTATTCGCCAAGGCCGATAAACTGTTCGAAGAGGCAAAAGGCGGCGACAAGGCCGTATCCGATTCGGATTTCATCTCCCCGGCGTTCCCGTAAGGAGACTTAAATTGCGGCGGTATTTCTCTGCATTTCTGATCCTGATCCTCGCCTGTTCCTTCGCGTTCGCCGAAACTGCCGTCCGCGAAATTCCGCTAAACGGACGTTTAAGAACGGCAGACGATCCGGCGACCATAGGGCCTTCCGACTTCGCACAACTTACCAATCTGCGATACGCCGGGAACAACCCAAAGGGCGTCGGGGGCATGACGAAGATCAACTCGTCCGCCCTTTCCAATCCGCAGATAAAAAACGGTATCCACTTCACCCGCGTATTCCCCTCCGCAGAAAGCCATGTCCTCGCCGCCGCCGCGGATAATAGCGGGCTGAATCAAAAGGTCTATCGGAACGATACCGCTATCCCTTCCGCGGGGGCATTTAGCGCAACGGCCCTGTTTACCGACTCCTCGGGGTACGGCACTCCGCGCTTCTCCCTTGCGCCGGACGGTGTGGCCTACAGCAACGGGAAGGATACCGTGCTGTGGCTCGGGGATGAGGCGGACGCATCCGGGTTTATCGACTACGACCCGAACGGGACGTATCGGTACGACTGGACGGAACAGGTCGGCAATTCGCTCACGGATGCGAATAACGTGGCGACCCTGCATAGAGTCACGGGAAGCATCGATTCTGGAACGATGCTCCTGCTGGCGCTAAATAACAACGTTACGGACACGTCCCCGACAACGCCTCATACGGTAACGAACACAAACGGCACGTTTACTACGAGTTCCAAATTCGGCTCTCACGCCCTGTACCTCAACGGTACTTCCGCGTATCTATCGGCAAACGACAACACAGACTTTAACCTGTCCGGCGGTACGTGGACGATTGAATGCTGGCTGAAGCAAGACCCACTTGACGCCGGATATCTGTATTACCAGCAAGACAACACCGCTAATTACATGGCGATTTCAACGTCCGCCACGGGAGCGGTAAGTCTTACCATCGTATCCGGCGGTTCTACGGTCGTCGGAGTTTCCACCACCGCCGGGGCAATTGCTGTCGGGGCGTGGAAGCACCTCGCCGTAGTCGAAGACGGGGATAACTATTACATCTTCGTGGACGGTTCCCTTGCGGGATCGTCCGTCGATGCAGACCGTCCTGCGAACTATTCAGGGACCGTCTACATCGGCGCAGACGCCGCCGCGGGGAATCTGCTTAAAGCAAATTTAGACGAATACCGAGTATCGAATGTTGCCCGGTGGACGGCGGACTTCGAGCCTCCGACGCAGGCTTACGGGAATTACGGGGTTACAAGTCTCTACGTCCGCTCCATGATTCCGTCTTCCGGCGTGAAGTTCTACGTCGGGACGGCCAACGCGACGGCGGCAACGGCTTCCGCGTTCTACTGGTCCGGTACTGTATGGATCTCCGTATCGGCTCTCTCGGACGGAACGGCTTCCGGTGGCGTCTCGCTGGCGCAGACCGGATCGATGTCGTGGACCTCCACGGCGTCTGTCGCCGTCCCGAAATTCATCGACGGCATACAGGGCTATTGGAACAAGATAGAAATATCCGGCGCAACGGGCGTGGATACCACCACTACGGTATCTCAGGTTTCCGTTCTGTCGGCCATGCAGCAAATCAGGGATATATGGGACGGCACGCTCCTGTCCATCGGATCGTTCCAGAAATATGCCTCATCCTCTTATCAGGATTTCACGACCAACGTATTCGAGAACGAATATGATTCGACCAACACAGCGACTTTTGTTGAGTTAGATTCCCTGGCGGCAGCCACTGATTTCCTCGTCGCCGGATTCCCGAATCGCGTTTCCGCGCTTAGGATCGGCATCATCGGTGGGCATGTCAATACTACGGCAGGAACGGTTCTTACCGTCTACTACTGGAACGGTACGGCATGGGCCACCGTGGGAACGCTGGACGATGGGACTTCGCAAGGAAACATATCGTTCGCCAAATCGGGCATCATTTCCTGGAATCCGGCGAATATCACCAGCGAACATCGGCAGGTACTTGCCGGGTCGAAAAAGACCGAATCCCTTTATTACTACAAACTGGCGTTCTCGCAGAATCTTTCCGCCGATGTACAGGTCTACAACGTCGCCGGGATTCTCGCACAGACTGACCTTCGAGGCTATAAATTCCCGTTCTATCACCTTGGGCGGTTGTGTCTTGCGAACAATGTGGACAAGGAACCGAATGCGGTTCTTTGTACCATTCCCGAGTCATCGCACATATTCAACGGCCCGGATTCGCTGTCGCTTACCTTCGGCGACGGGAAGGGCCTAACAGCGGGTGCCTCCGTTTATTCGCGGTTCGGTTCGACGCTCAACTCCGTGGCCCTATTGTTTAAGGACACCGAGACGTGGGTGTGGCTCGGGACGACGAAAAACGACCTAAGGGTGCATCAGTTGTCTCCGTCCATAGGGTGCAACGCACCCCTTACGGTGAAGGTGGTCCCCGCGTTCGATACGACGGAAGGTTCGGGAGGTATAGGCAGGTCAATCGCGATCTGGCAGGGCGCTGCCGGTATCTATATGTCGGACGGCGCTTCCATAGCCAAGATATCTAACGACATCCGGGATAAGTTCGACCCGCTTCACGCAAGTTACGTCGGGGCGGCGGTGCTTCCTACCTGTACGGCGGCTTACGACCCGATAAACGACGAGTATCATTGGATCGTGCCGGGAACCGGTGAGTGGGTTTACGATCTTCGCAAGGGGAAATGGTTTCAGATAGACCGGGGAACGGGAAAGTATCTGCAATGCGGTATCGAGGTTGCCGATACGGACGGCAATCCGTACATCTACGGGGCGCTTTCAACCGGGTACCTGGAGCGGCTGGAATACGGGCAGACGTTTGATGGTACGGCAATATCCTACACGCTTCGTACCGGGGATATCGCCCTACATAATGGTTCCGTGTGGCGCGACACGATCATTCGCAAGGTCAAGGTGGTCCAGGCGGCAAAAACAGTCACGGCGAATACACCGACTCTGACGCATTTCGGGGACTCCAAGACGACCGGCACGACGTATAACACTTATTCAGCGTCGTCTTCGGGGAAACGACTGGCGTTTACCACACCTCCGGATCTCCGGCTTGGGCCTTATTTGTTCCATGGATTCAGGTTGACACAATCTACATCGGACGAGACGGCTCCGGGATTCGAGCCGCTATTCCTCGGCATCTACTACGAAACCGCAAGCGACTTGATCCGGTAGGGGGTAGGCGATGGCAACATATCAGTCCGGGCTTCAATCTGATTTTTGGTCCAAGTATTATCAGCGCCGGGCGCAGAAGGGTAGCGGCCTGTCCGCCTCGGAGATGGCGTCCCTCTACGAGCCGATGGGGGCTTTCGATTACCAGAAGTCCCTTGCGGCCGCCGAGCGCGAACGCCAGCAGTCGAATCTTGACCGTGCCTACGCCTTGGAAAAACAGAAGGCCGAGGATGTGGCGAGTGCGGCCAAGGTATCGGGTGCGACCTCACTAATCGGGACCGGCGCGAATATCTACCTTGGGAAGAAACTGTTGGATATTTACGGCGGTAAAGGCGCGACCCCGGCGATTCCCGCCGCATCCGCCACGACGGGCGGATTTGCAGGCGGAGAAATCGGCACCGGCCCCGCTTGGTCGGAAGCACCGGGAATTGTTTCACAAGGAGCGGCAAATATCGGAGAGGCGGCCCTACCGATGGCTGGCGGGGGGGCGCAGGCGTCCCTTCTCCCTTCGGCTTACGCCTCCGCGCCGGAGCTTGCGGCGGGGACCGGCATGGGTGAAGGTCTTGCAGCGACCTACGGGGCGGAAACGGCGGCAGCGCCTACAGGGGCAAGTGCGCTTTCTTATGCGGGGCCAGCGGCAGCGTTTACAGCAGGCGTTCTTGGCACAAAATATCTTGGCCCCAAAGTCGGCAAAGCGCTTGGATGGAGTGAAAGGAGTGGCAAATCCGCCGTGTCCACAGGAATAATGGGGGGCGCAATAAATGAACTGGTAGAACGGAACTTTAATGAATCTACTGCGAAAGTAATAAATACCATAATCAATCCGGTCGCCAAGATAACGGACGAAGTTGGCAATCTTACCGTCATCTGCTCCGAATTGGAAAAGCAAAAGATGATAACGCGCAATATGAAACGTTATGCTTCTATTTATGGTGGGCAGATTGGAGAAGATGTTCATGCCGGGTATACAATCGCAGCCACGCCAGTAGTGGAGAAAATGAGAAGGTCAAAGTTATTTTCTATTGCTATTTCTGTAATTGCAATTCCTACCATAAAAGAAATGGCACATAGGGTTAATCCAAGAGAAAAGGGAAGCATCATTGGTTCTGTGGTATTACATTATGGCATACCATATTGTATACGTACAAATGATAAGCGCTTTATCCGCAGGGGTATATTGTCTAATGTCTAATGTTAGTAGGGCGGCAAAGTACAGAAAAAATAATCCGGAAAAATGTAGAGAATCACAGAATAAATGGTATTTAAAAAACATAGAGAGGCGCAGGGAGTATACGGCGGAGTGGAAGAAGAAAAATAAAGAAAAAATAAAGGAGCAAGACAGACTTAGGCATAAATTGAACTACGAAAAGAATAAAGCCATATTAAGGCAAAAGAACAGGGAATGGTACTACAGCAATAAGGATATAATAAGAGATATAGAGTGTAGACGTAAATACGGCGTGGGCTTGGCAGAAAAAGACCGGATGTATAAAGAGCAGGATGGAAAGTGTGCAATATGTCGTGAATTGCATCCGCTGCGTGGCGAGCGAGGGATACAAATAGATCATTGTCATAAAACGGGAGTTGTTAGGGGATTACTTTGTAGTAAATGCAATCGGATGCTTAGCAATGCGCGGGATGATGTAAATATATTTATATCTGCAATAAAATATCTTGGTCGTTATGGCGGCAAAGTATCGGAGGTGGCATAAATGGGGTTCTTACAAGCATACGGGCAGTCGAACGCTCCTGCCACGTTCAACGATGTGATGAAGAACATGGCCGGTGTCGCTAAGGCCGGGTACGACGTGCGGCAGAACGAGCAGGAAATGGCAATGAAGGAGAAGGGTCTCGGGTTACAGGAGGCGTATACAAACATCGCCCGCGCCAAGGAAACAAGAGAAGCAGAGGAATTCGCCAGGAAAAAGGCAATTGAAGATCGCGAATACCCTGCCGAATACTTCCTCGGCCCGATGAATCAATGGGACGATTCGCAAAAGGCATTTGTAAAACTTGCCGCCGACAGCGGGCTGGCGAAAGATGCCGGTGGGCGAATCAGTATCACTGGAGCAAACATCAAGATGTTCGGCGAGTTGCTACGGAAACAACCCGAGTTGATGGCGGACACCGTAAATCTCAAGATCGGCGGAATAGATGACAAGATTGGTGCGCTTCGGGCAAAGATGGCGGGGATGCCTCCTGAAAAACAGGCCGAAGCAGAAAAGGAAATGGAGTCGCTTCTTGTCAACAGGAATATGCTGAAACAGGAATTTACGGGCCTCATATCCCGTAAGCAGGAAGTGGCGGAGAAAGTCTTATTAGAGGGAGCAAAAGGCAAGGGGGACATCAAAGGATTCAATCAAGTTACTAATCGGCCCGTCATTGAGGATGCCAGAGGCAATCTTTGGGAAGATGGAAAACCGTACACGGGCGGTCCCCTGAAACCATTAACGGAATCGAAGGAAAGCCAGACTCCCGTAAACGTGGCGTTTGCCATGTGGAAATCCCGGCATCCCAACGCAACATCGGAAGAAAGTCAGAAGGAACTGGAACGACTTATGTCTTTAGGCCCCACGATAAGGGCGGAGGCATTTAGGGCGTTACCTACAAACATCCCCGGTGTGTTTTTCGATAGAATCAAGAAGAAATATTATATGAACTCTGCCAATGGTGAGCCGGTGGAATTGTCTTCGGAACAGACAAAACGGATGAAACTTGAATTCATCGAGGAGACACCAGTAACCAATATAAAGGCCATGCAGCAGAACGCGCCGTCCGTGCTGTTCCTTTCCGGGGAGGCAAGGAAAGTGGTCGAACAGGAAATAAAGAATCTTGGTCCGCTATCAAGCAGATGGCGTGATTTTTGGGCCGGGAAGATAGGTGCTCCCGACCCGTCTTTTACCAAATTACGGACGAACCTGAATCTTCTGCAAACGAAACTTTCTCAAATGCATGTTGGGGCACAGGGTGGGATTGAGATGGTCAGACACTTCAAGGAAACCATCGAGGGTGGGAAGCAATCTCCTGAAAACATGCTCGCGGCGTTAGGCGCGATAGAGGCGTATGCCGCCGAAGTGGGACAGAAGAGGTTTTCGGGCAACGAGGAAGAAGTCCCGCCCCCGCCGCCCTCCTCTGGTGGTACGTCTTTCGCTACGGAAGCGGAAGCGACAGCGGCGGCAAAGGCGGGAAAGATAAGGCCCGGTGACAGGATCACTGTGGGCGGCAAAGCCGGGACGTGGAGGTAAGCAGTGGCTTTCGTGCCTGATCCTGAACCTGTTGGAAGGTTCGTCCCGGATGAAGT
>ERZ1292629.2245-Hain-H43-01um-R1-2245-length-16684-cov-5_pt2 | contig 14743 bp, 11 predicted proteins | sample MGYA00564399_ERZ1292629 | MGnify/ENA primary metagenome ERZ1292629 (study PRJEB36523, sample SAMEA6512636) | groundwater metagenome | collected 2019-01-08 | study: AquaDiva: Metagenomics assemblies of 32 groundwater samples
CATCTTGAAAATGACAAAGGGCACGACCCTGATCATATTAGACATTATGGTGATAGGTGGTACAAACATTATTTTGAAACCCCGGAGGGAGTAGATTTTAAAAAATATGTTTAAGCCGAGGGGTTCTCATCATAGGCGCGACAGGAATGCTCGCTTTTGATTTGGCAAAAGTTTTTGAAAAAGAACCCGGGAATTTCTCCCATGCGTCCCTGGGATGAGGCTCTTGCGTCATATATCTATGAACTGGACATGTTAGAATAAATTTTATGCCGATATTCCACAAATATAGAGTTCACAAAGACCATCGGCGCGCTGGATCGTACGATATTTTTCCTACCCTTCCGGGAGATGCCAACTTCACGAAACACAATCCTGGCGTAATGCCTGACGAACTCCATATGCACAAGAAACACACCGATTATTTTGCAGTTGTTTCCGGGAAGGTGAAATTTCGACTGGTTTATGAAAACGGCAGAGAGGAAAAATTTGTTTTAACCGAGAACGATAACCAAACTCTAGAAGTTCCGCCGGGTGTGTGGCATAATTACATGGCGCTGGAGCCCTCAATAATGGTTTTTTATATTGACCAGAAATACGATGAGGCTGATGAATTCAAGAAAAAAATATCACAGGAAGACTGGGATTCGATGGCGCAAATGCATTGACATTCAATAATTTTTATGAGATAAAAGAAAAAGAACTTTTATTCGCATTACCATGAGTATCATTTCTTCCAAATTACAATTTGCCGCCAAAGTTGTTCGCAGGGCCTTGAAAGATTATAAGGGAAAATTCACCCTTATTATTTTATTAGGTTTCTTGGCCGGTCTGTCGGGCGGTGTCGGCATCGGGGCGGTTATACCGCTTTTTTCGGTTTTGACGGGAGAGAGCGCGGGAAGCGCGGACGTGGTTACCCAAACCGTCAAACAATTTTTCAGTTTTTTTCATCTCCCGTTCACGCTGCCCTTTTTGGCAGCCTTTATTGTTCTGCTTTTTATTCTTAAAGCAGCGATTCATTTCTTTGCCAAATATACGAACGGCAAGATCATGGCTGAATATGAGGCCAAATTGAGGAGCGATCTTTTTAATAAGACCCTGGATGCAGATTGGCCCTTCTTGCTTAATCAAAAGGGCGGTTTTTTGGAAAGGGTACTTATGAATGATGTTTACATAAGCGGCCAGATTGTAGAACTTTCAACCAATCTTATTCTTCTCATTACAAGTTTAGCGATGTATGCTTTTGTCGCTTTTAATATTTCTGCCGACATAACCCTTTTGACTATGGGATTCGGCGCCGTGTTATTTTTCGTTTTCAGGCCTCTTTATTACAAAACCAGGATGATTATGAGGGAAGCGGCAAATACTGAAAAAACAATAGCGCACTATTTAAGCGAGAGTACTTCAAACAGCAAGGCGATAAAGGTTTTTGGCGTTGAGAATCAGGTGTCTGAAAAGGCGCAGGAACAATTTGAAAAACTTAGAGATTTCAGAATCAGAGTTTCGCTGTACAGGGCTTCGGTCGGGCCATCCTTTGAGCCGTTGGGCTTTGCTTTTGCGATGGTTCTTTTTATTATTTTTCACAAAGTGCCGGAGTTTAACGTTATTTCGTTTGCCGCCGTTATTTATTTAGTCCAGAAGATGTTTTATTTCATTGAAGGCGTCCAGGGCAATTCTCAAAAACTGGGCGAGCTTATGCCTTATTTTCAATCAGTTCTTGACTATAGAAGTCTGGCTCATGATCACAAAGAAATAGCGGGCGGTTCCTCGGCTTTTAAATTTGAGCGCGAATTAGCATTTAACAATGTTCAATTTTCTTATGAAAATGGTTTAACGGCTGTTTCTAATTTGAATTTTTCCATAAAAAAAGGCGAAATGGTCGGACTTATCGGTTCTTCCGGCTCCGGTAAGACTACAATAGCCGATTTGCTGTTACGGTTGTTTCATCCCGATTCCGGCAGGATTCTGCTTGACGATAATGGCGTAGAGGAAATTAATATCAAAAACTGGCGCAGGAAAATCGGCTATGTTTCACAGGACGTATTCCTGCTTAATGACACGGTAAAAAACAACATTAAGTTTTTTGACAAATCCATTTCCGGAGAAGATATAGAAAAAGCCGTCAAGGCGGCCAATGCCGACAGTTTTGTTAAAAAATTACCGCAGGGACTCAACACAATTATTGGCGAGAGAGGGGTCAAATTGTCGGTGGGCCAAAGACAAAGAATTGCCCTTGCGCGCGTTTTGGCCAGGACTCCGGAGATTTTAATCCTGGACGAGGCTACAAGCGCCCTCGACAACAAATCCGAGATTATGGTACAAGAAGCGATAGAGAACTTGAAAGGCAAGGTAACTGTTTTAGCCATTGCTCACCGGCTTTCGACGGTAATGAATTCGGACCGGCTGATTGTACTGGAAAAAGGCAGAATTCTTGAGGAGGGTTCGCCTCAACAGCTTCTCAAAAACAAGGACTCCCATTTTTATAAAATGTATAATATCAGGGAAGGTTAACATGATGAAAAAACATAATATTTTCAACCCCCTATTTTTTTTAGCGTTTCTAATCATTGCAATCTTTGCCTATTATTTTTTTGTCCCCATGAGTGCTAGGGATTATTTTTCCAGTGAAACGGTTATAGGAAGATGGCTGAAACCTACCAAAGATTCGCTGAAAAAAGTTACGAACCTCATCCGCTTGCCCTATTGGTTGCGCAAATCGAAACTGCCAGTTTATTATATACAAATTTCTGGAGATAATGAGCAAAAAATGATTGACAGCTTGCCATTTGATTCCACATCTTTTTCTTATGGGTTGTTAACCGATGACGATAAACAATATGTTAACGCTGACTTCACGAGCCCCGCTGATGGATATAGCGCCAGAATTAAAATAAGATACCGCGGTGGAGGGCAAAATAATTGGGATAGTGAAAAAAAGTCGTTAAGAATCAAATTTCCCAAAGATAATTTCTATTTGGGAATGAGGGGCCTTCACCTCCTTTTGCCAAGCGATGGCACTTATTTTGGAGAAAACCTCAATGTTTATCGTGCCAAAAAATTGGGTCTGCTTGTGCGGGAAAAGAAACCGGTCAGGGTGGTCGTTAATGGAAGAGATGGGGGAGTGTATTGGGCAATAGAACCCTGGTCTAAAGAATTTCTGGCCAGAAACGGCTTGATTGATACCAATAATATTTTTGCCAATAAAGATAAATTGTGGGACAAGAAAAACCCAGAGAAAGACGGATTTCTTTTCAAAACAAGCCGGCTTGCAGATTGGCAAAGCTACACAGCCCAAAATGATGGTCCATTCGATGAGCTGCATGCCCTTCTTGCCGTAGTCGAGAATGCCGATGATAAAGAATTTGCGGAAAAGATAGGGAGTCTGCTTGATCTTGAAAAATTTTATCGCTGGCAGCTTTTGTATGCTCTGGCCGGTTCAAATCACATAAGTGACTTTCATAACTTTGTCCTTTTGTTTAGGCAGGAAGATGGCAAATTTGAGCTTATACCCTTTGACCTAAACGTTGGCTCGGGGCACCTTTACGACAGTATTCCCACTCTTCCAAGGCGCATTTTGGCCATCGATAAGTTTTTAAAAGAATACCAGGAGGTCGTTAATGATTACACTTCCAACGAAGATAATTTAAAAGATGATCTGGCATATTATGACGGCCTGTATCAAAAATATTTTTACGAATTTTACAAGGATCAGACTAAGGCGCATCCGGATTATATTTTTGACAGGAAAGTTAAACAATATAGGTCGTACTTTGTTGATGATTTTAAAAGTGCCGGAGAGCTCACGGCTGCTCTTTCGCCTTCGGATTTTGCCTCGAAGCCGGTCGTTTATGGGGATGGCGAAGTTAATTTGGGAGGAAGTTTCAAGCATTTTAACGACATCTTCTTGGGCATTGATCAATTTTTGGTCCGTAATCCCCAATTCATAAAAAGAGACCGGAATACTTTGGTATTAAGTTCGGGTGCCCATGTTTTTACTAATAATGTGATAGTGCCCAAAAACTTAAGTCTGGTCATTGAACCTGGAGCAAAAATGCTTATGGCGCCGAAGGTCTCGTTGATTTCTTATAGTCCTGTGACGGCTCTTGGAAATGCCAGCTTGCCTATTACTATAACTGCCCTAAACCCATCAGCTGGACCGTGGGGAAGTTTTGGAGTGGTTGATACGGCGGGCAAGGCGAGGAATTATTTCAGTTACCTGCGGGTTAGCGGGGGATCGGCATGGGAGGGGTCGGTGGATTCACGACTGAACGGTATACCTTTCATTTCCCAATTCTCGTTGCGCAATGCCGATTCGGAAATCTATAATTCAATCTTTGAAAATGGCTATTCGGACGACGCCTTTCACGCAATCGGAGGTTCTGTTGTCTTAAAATATAACGTGTTTAGAAAGACGAGTTCTGATGCTCTGGACCTTGATGGTGTCAAGGATTCTATCATAACCGGAAACACTTTTTACAATTCAAATGTTGCAGATAGCGGCGACGATGGAGATGGTCTTGACGTTTCCGGCACGGAAAACTTAGAAATTTCTGATAATAAAATTTATAACTTCGGCGACAAATGCATCAGTATCGGCGAGAAAGCCGAGGCCTTCATTAAAAACAATATTTTATTGAATTGCAATTATGGGATAGCCGTTAAAGACGATTCCAAGGCGTTGATGGACGGCAATCTGATAATCGGCAACAGATCGGGCGGGCTAACTCTTTACAGGAAGAAGCAGGAATTTGTCAGGGGGGGTAATGCTGAAGTGATAAATTCTGTTTTTTGGAATAACCAAAAAGAAATATTAGTTGATGAAACCACGTATTATCCGACAAAATCCGGCCAGTGGCAGGATGTTGAAAGGGTCGGCATATCCCAAGTATCCGTTAAGAACAGCACCATAATGGGCGGTTATGATGGGGAAAATATTGACGCTGAAAAACCGAATTTCGCGAAAATTTTGCCCGCTTTTATTTATAATATTTTTAAGGACAAATTAAATGAATAATTTTTTTCATCGTTTTGAATTTAAATATTTTGTAACGCCGCAAACGGCTAAGCTGATTGAATCGGAGTTAAAGAATTACGGGATGAAATTAGACGCCCCCAGCATTCTTTTGGGCGACGGCTATTATGTTACAAGTTTATATTTTGACTCCTACGATTTTAAGGACTATCAGGATAAATGCGGAGGATTCAAAAAAAGAAAAAAAATAAGAGCCCGAATTTATGAGTTATTTCTAGATAAGTCCTCATCTGTTTTGCTTGAGATAAAAAAGAAAATCGGAGAGAAAGTCGAAAAAACCCAGTTAAAGTTAAGCCGTGAAGAATGGCAGCGGTTTATAGACAAGGGTGTTTCGGCGCTTGTGTCCCTTAAGAAAAATGGTCCGGAGGAAGAAGCCAAGAACGAAATTATGCGAAATATTATTACTTCTTCGGCTAAGCCGCAAGTTGTTATCAGATACAAGCGGAAGCCGTATATTGCCTCAACCAGCAGCGCCTTGAGAGTAACTTTTGACTCGGGTCTTGAAGCGTGCAGAAAAACAGATTTAAATAAAAAAGATTTCATGGTGCCCATTGACGAAATAAACAGAAAAGGTATCATTCTTGAAGTTAAGTCCAACTATGCCATTCCCCGGTGGCTAGGCGAGATTATTAAGAGTTACAACCTAAGGGCAGATGCTATTTCAAAGTATGCCTATGGGGTGGAAGCGGTTTTCCGACACAATCCCTTACCCAGGTAATTTCACTATCCATGCCCGATCTGTTCAGTTTGCCACAATACTCAATAACGGAAATTAGCGCAGCGATAGTTATCGGGAATATTTTGTTTACTTTTATTTTGGCGCTCATCATAAGCTGGGTCTATCAAAAAACCCATAAAGGCATTTCTTACTCCAGTTCCTTCGTAACCTCAATGGTGCTAATGGCCATTCTCTCGTCGGTTTCGATGATGATTTTGAGCAACAATCTAGTCCGCGCTCTGGGTGTCTTGGGCATATTCGCGCTTATTCGTTTCAGAACGATAATAAAAGACACTAAAGATGTGGCGTTTCTATTTTTCGCTTTGGCGATGGGAATGGCTGTCGGTACAAACAATTATGCCATTGCGGTTATCAGCACTCCCTTGGTTTCTTTGATCCTGTTATTTTTGGACAAATATAATTTTGCATCAGCTCAAAAAGGCGATTTTCTTTTAACTCTAATAACAGACAGAACCTTTGATTTTAATGCCGGCCAAGCCCTAATCGGAAAACATACCCGTTCCCGCCAGTTTTTACAGGCCAAAACCCAACCGGATGGCGAACAGGAATATTATTTTTCGGTACGGTTCAAAGATGGCGCCGATTTCGGTGAATTTATCCGGCAGATGAGAGTGGCGGCTGGCGTTAGAACAGTAGAACTGATATCGGGCAAAAATGCCGCCGAGTACTAACACTTCTTTGTGACCCAAAAGCTACCCCGTCATAATACCGGGGTAGCTTTTATTTGGAAGGACTTCCGCCAGTACTGCCCTTTACTTTTTGTTGGTTTTGTTTTAAGTGTATTTACGGCCAGTTCCTTAACAGACGAGGAGGGGTATGTCTCAATTGAAGATCGGAAACCTGGTTATAAATGATGACTCGCCGTGTTTTGTGATTGCGGAGGTGGGGCACAACCACCAGGGCGATATTGAAACGTGCAAAAGAATGTTCCGCGCGGCGAAAGAATGCGGGGTGAGCGCGGTAAAACTGCAGAAAAGAGACAACAAAAGTCTTTACACGGAGGCTTTCTATAACTCACCGTATAATTCCGAAAATGCTTATGGGCCAACTTACGGGACTCATCGGGAGTTTCTTGAATTTGGCTGGGATAAATATGTCGAACTCAAAAAATACGCCGAAGAACTTGGCTTGGTATTTTTTGCAACGGCATTCGACATGTCCAGCGCGGATTTTCTGGAGCGTCTCGGGGCGCCCTGCTACAAAGTTGGTTCTGGCGACTTAAGAAATGTTCCGTTGTTGAAGCATATTGCCCGTTTCGGCAAGCCGGTGATAGTCAGTACCGGAGGCGGTACGATGGATGATATCAGAAGGGCTTACAAGGCAGTTTCTTCGGTAAATCCTCGCTTAGCATTGCTTCATTGCACGTCCATGTACCCGATTATCGACGAGCATGAGAGCAGGGTTAACCTAAAAATGGTAGAAACGCTAAAAAGAGAATTTCCGGATTCAGTTATCGGTTTTTCCGATCACACAAATGGCATATTATTTTCCGCAGCTGCCTATGCCTTGGGAGCCAGAATTGTAGAGAGACACTTCACCCTCAACCGGATAATGAAGGGGACTGATCAATCTTTTTCTCTTGAACCGCAAGGTATGTATAAACTCGTCAATTATCTCAGACGTCTTAGCGTCGGCCTTGGCGACGGAAAAAAATATTTTTATGAAGAGGAAAAACCGTTTATCAGAAAAATGGCCAAAATGATTGTTGCGGCCCGCGATCTTCCGGCTGGCCACATCTTAACGGCTCACGATCTTTGTTTTAAATCGCCGGCCGATGGTTTGGAACCGTATTGGGCAGAAGAACTTATCGGTAAACAGTTGGCCACTTCTTTAAAGCAAGACGCCCCCGTTCTTTGGCAGTGTATTGAAAATTAAAATCCCCGCTAAGCGGGGTTTTGTCTTATACAAGATTTGGGTCGTGCTTCAAATAAACAGTTTTCCATTCGGAGTAGGCATCAAGGGCTTGCGTGCCCGGTTCGCGCCAGCCATTACCGGAATTCTTCAGACCGCCAAAGGGCATATGCGGCTCGGAGCCGTAAGTCGGGCCGTTAATTGACACTACGCCGGCACGGTAGCGGTTTATGAATTCTTGAATTCTATGAATGTTTGAGGTATGAATTGCGCCAGTCAGGCCGTAGGTTGTATTATTGGCCAGAGCCAGAGCTTGCTGAAAGCCGTTTGCGCCGTAGAGACAAGTAACCGGACCAAAAATTTCATTTTGGGAAATTAGGTCTTCCGGAGAAACATTTTCCAAAATCGTCGGCGGCACATAATAGCCGAAAGGATATTTACCGTGCCGAAAGTCGGGTCCGCCCGACAGCAGTTTTGCTTTATGCCGCGCATCATTAATTTGTCCCAAAATAACTTGTTGATGCGCGCAGCTTATTACGGGCCCCAAGTCATCATCATCAGTCGGTCCGATTTTCAAGGCTCCGGTTCTGTCGCACATTTTTTGCTTGAATTTTTCATATACCGAGTCAAAAACAATGATCCTGCTGGCCGAAGCGCAACGCTGTCCGGCGTTGCTGAATGCTGAAAGCACGGCGCATTCAGCCGCCCAGTCCAAGTCGGCATCATCGCACACGATCAGCGGATTTTTGCCGCCAAGTTCAAGGCGAATCCTTTTTAATTTTTCACTTGCGGTTCGATTGATTTTTCTGCCGGTTTCCACCGATCCCGTAAAACCAACAAGATCAACAGAACTACTTTCGACCAGACGATTGCCCGTGTCGTTGCCGCCAAGAACTACCGAGAAAACCCCAGACGGCAATCCGGCTTTTTCTAGAATTTTGGCAAACCAAATAGCAGAATAAGGCGTGTGTTCTGACGGCTTCATGATTGCCGTGTTGCCGCAAAGCAGCGCCGGGAAGGCTTTCCAGGCGACATTGGCTATCGGGGTATTAAATGAAGTGATCAGGGCGCATATTCCGACCGGCTGCCTCATGATATAGGCGAAGCGATTAAGCGTGGCGCTGGTTGTGGTTTGGCCATAGAACCGCCGACCTTCACCGGCCATGAAATAGCCAAGTTCGATTGCCGCTTGTGCTTCACCGGCCGCATCCTTGGGAGATTTTCCGGTTTCTAAAGCCACAATTCCAACAATTTCCTGTTTGTTGTATTCCATTAGTTTGGCGGCCTGTCTTAATATCTCACCCCTTTTTACTACTGGCGTGCTTGACCAAGCAGGAAATGAAAGCGCGGCTGCTTGTACGGCGGTAGCCACTTCATCGGAAGTACCTATTGCAAGCGAACTTAACAGAGTTCCATCTGCCGGACTGTGCTTTTCCAGCAATCTCTTGTGCGGCGGCGCGAGTTCTAAACCGCCTATCCAGTGGCCGATTCTACGGGGATATCGCATTGTAATCTCCATTTTCAAAGGACCGAAGTACGGCCAATTTATACCATATTGAAGCAAAAGTAAACCCCCGATGATTCGGGGGTGTTGGGTTATAATAGTTGTTTTATTTTTTGTATCAATGATCCGGCGTCCAATCCGTGATATTTCAAGACTTCGTCATTTCTTCCGCAGGCGGGCACTTCTTCAAGGCCTACTATGGCAAATTTTGGCACGTATTGAATAGCCTCAACAATCGCAGGGAGAAGATTGCCGCCAAGACCCCCCGTCCTATAGTGATCCTCGATCACGATTATGAGCGGGAACGGGCCGACAATTTTTTCTATCCACCCAAAATCAAATAAATTAAGCCAGTTCATATGATCGAGAGCCACCTCAACCCCGGATTCTTTTAGGGACAAAACGGCTCTATAAGCCTCGTAAGTTATGGTTTGGCCATATGAAAGAATCAATGCTTGATGTCCCGGGATCAGGTTTGTGCTCCATCCGGGTTTAATCTCCTTTCCCATTGATATGTTTGCTAATTCTTCAGGAACGGGAGTGTTGGCTATCCGTATATACGAACCTTTGCTATTTTCAACCGCCGCCCACAAAAGAAGTTCCCGCGCTTGTATTCCATTAAGCGGTTGGACTATGGAAAGAGCCGTATTGCGCAATGCGCTGATATCTCTGACCGATTGGTGGGAATGACCCGGCCCAGCCGGACAGAGACCCGCAAGGGAGCCGACGTAGATAATCTTAGAATCCTCGGTCGCATTATTATAAATTTGTTCGTTGGGTCTTGCCGACAGGAAGCAGGCAAAAGAATTCACCACAGGAATCTTGCCCTTGCGTGCCAACCCCCCGGCCACTGAAACCATGTCTTGTTCGGCAATGCCACATTCAATAAAACGAGCGGGGAATTCTTTTTTAAACGGCATTAAGCCGCAATCTACTGCCAGATCAGCATCCAGGACTACCAAGCCTTCTTCTCTTCGGCCCAGTTCAGCAAGCGCTTTTCCAAAAGCCGATATAACCGTTTCCCTGGCCGGCGTGTTTACCGGCGGCTGAACGGCAGGTTCTTCGGCTGCTAATTTCAACTCCGGCCGGCTTATCCCGGCTAACTCATCATTTGCTTTGGTTACAAGATGTTCCAGCGCTAAGGGGTAGTTGGCATCGCTTGGGGCACCGCTGTGGAATTTATATAACCCGTCGTCATCCACCCGCTCCATAAAAGGGACGCCGTGGCCTTTCCGTGTCCGGGCAAACAAGACTTGCGGGCGGTCTTCTTCTTTGTCCATTTGATTTAAACATTCTTGAATATTTTCGAAGTCATGTCCGTTGCATACAAACCCCCGCCAGCCAAAAGATTCAAATTTTTTACAAAGGGGAGACATATTGTTTGTTTGGGAAACAAGAGTATCTGATTGAATCCCGTTCAAGTCCACAATAACTTTAATTTCCGAAAGATTTCTGTTGGCCGCCCCTTGAAGCGATTCCCAGATTTGGCCCTCTTGCAGTTCTCCGTCGCCCGTCAGGACAAAGATCCTTGCCCTGTTGCCATTAAGACGGTTGGCGATAGCCATGCCCTTGGCTTTGGAAATGCCCATTCCAAGGGAACCCGTGTTCGTTGCTATAAATGGGGTGTGAATATCCGGGTGGCCCGGAAGACCGCCCAGCTTTCTAAGTTTATGAATTAATTCAAACGGCAATTTCTCGAGGGCGGTTAAAACGGCATAAAGCGCCGGTGCGTCGTGGCCTTTGGAAGAGAAGAAAGTGTCAGAGTTCGGTATATTTTCATTTGGCCGGTTCATTGCGTTTAGCCACAACCAAAGCATGAGATCTACGGAACTGAAGCTCGTACCGATATGACCCGAGCCGGCCCTTTTTATCATGTACAGGATATTGATTCTTAGAATCGGCGCAAGAATTTTGGCCAGGGCAAACAAATCATTAATTTCGTCACGCAATATCCGAATTTCGGACAGGGGAACGAAATAAAGTCTATTTGTTTCCGGCATCCAGCCTCCTTTGTTGTAAAAAAACAACGCTCTTAAGCGCCGTTATTGTAAGACTAATTTATCGTGCTGTCCAGCCGCCATCAATCACTAGGGTAGCGCCGGTCATGTATGATGAAGCGTCGGAAGCGAGGAAAAGAATTGCTGCGTTGAAATCGTCAGGCTTGGCCATTCGTCCAAGCATCGTCCGCTTTTCGTACTCATGGACGAATTCTTTGTCCTGGCCGCTGTATACCCCGCCCGGAGCTAAAGCATTGACCCTAACTCCGAAAGAAGCACAGTATCCGGCAAGAGCTTTTGTGAATCCGAGCATACCGGCTTTTGCCACGGAATATGCCACCGGCTTGAAAAAGTTTTCCCCCCTTTTATGACGGTACTCGTACATTGACTGATCGGGTGCAACCAAGCCGTAAGTCGAAGAAATATTAATGATACTGCCGTTATCCAATCCGGCTGCTCTGAATTTCCGTAAAAATTCACGAGAGGCCAGAAACGCTCCCTTCAGATGCGAATCAAGGACAATATCCCACATCTTTTCGGGGTAATTTTCAAACGGTCCGTTTTGATCTGGGGGTGCATTTGGTTTGGAATCTATGCCCGCGCAGTTGATGAGTACGGCGGGTGCGCCTAGCGTGCGGGTTATTTCATCAAAAACAGTTTTGACCCCCTCGCTTTTTGTTATGTCCGTTTTGTATAAGGAGACGTTCCGGAAATCTTTTGGCTTGATCACGCCGGGATTTTCATCCCTCAAATCGATAACGGCGACTTTTGCTCCGGCTCGTACCAGCGTATTTGCGAACCGACTGCCAAGCATGCCGAGCCCGCCGGTAACTACGGCAACTTTTCCAGTAAGATTTTTGCCAACCATGGTAATCCTCCGCCGCTATTTTCAAAGCATCTGTCCCAATAGTATAAATATCCGCTTTTTTGTCAATATTGAAATATATATTCAAATATGTTTTCATTAAGAAACTCATAACAAAACAACATGAAGAAAGCGAAAATTCTTGCCATCATCGGGGCACGTTCTGGCTCAAAAAGCATACCTCATAAAAACATACGGTCTCTCGGAGGAAAACCTCTAATGGCTTGGGCAATTGAAGCGGCCATGAAATCCAAATTAGTGGATCGGGTAATTGTTTCTACTGACTCTCCCAAATACGCCAAAATTGCCAGAAAATATGGAGCCGAAACCCCATTTTTACGTCCCAAAAGGATATCTAACGATAAAAGTACCGACATGGAATATCTCGTCCATGCCGTAAAATGGCTTCAGGAAAAAGAAAACTGGAAGCCGGACATTATTCTTCGCATTATGCCTACCGTGCCATTTTGCAAGCCTGCAACCATAGATAATTGCGTTAAGCTTCTGCTTAAAAATCCTGAAGCCGATTCGACGAGAACAATTGCTCCTGCGCCCCATCATCCTTTTAAGATGTGGCGGGCTGAAGGTGGATTTCTGCGGCCGGCTTTTTCAAAAGAACTTTCCGGTTTTGAAAATTCTCCGGAATATCCGCGCCAGCTTTTCCCGGCCATGTACGTTCATAGCGATCCCATAGTTATGCGATACGATGCCCTTATGAAAAACGGCCACCTGGGCCGGAAAATAAAATACTTAAAGATAAGCTCCGAGGAAGCCGTAGACATCGATAACGAAATTGATTTTCTTCTGGCAGAGACCATTATCAACAAAAAACGGGCATAGCCCGTTTTTTGTTGATAATCTTTTAGCGTTCACAAAAAAGGTTTGTGGCAAACTCCCCGCTTTTTAATTCCCGGTAAGAAATTGGGGTTAGTTTGTCGTTTATTTCATAAAAATTAAAACCATGTTTTTTTAACAAATCTATCAATTGGCCCTCGCCAGCCCCATGGCGTCTTTGAGAGTTAGTATAGTATTCAGTTACTATTTTAATCTGGGGGTTATTTGCTATTATTTTTTCCATTCCCAAGAAAGCATTGTACTCCCCCCCCTCGATATCTATTTTTATAAAATCAACTTTTTGATTTTTGAGCTCATCATCTAGGGCAACCGCCTTAACATCAAAGTTGTGTAAGTGTGGGGCATCGTTAATATCCGTCATGTGTCCGCCAGCTTTGGCAGGATTGACAAAAAGTCTTGCAGTTCTTGCTCTTTCAGCGATAGCAAATTGGCTAGCACATACATTATTGTATTTATTTGTTTCAACGTTCTTTTTAAGAATGGCGAAGTTTTCTGGCTCTGGTTCGTAAGCAAAGACCCTTCCATTATTACCGACTAATCTAGCGGCAATTAGCGCGAAGTATCCTATGTGCGCACCGATATCCAAAACTGTGTGTCCTGGTTTTACATATTTCTCAAACAACTTTACGGTTGCGGGCTCGAATTCCAGGAGCGAGAGACCCAAAGAATCTCTTTTATCCAAATACATTGAATGGCCGTGAACTTTTGCAAAGTCTGATTTTAAGTTTCTAGTTATAACTGCCGAAATCTTTTTAACAAAAGGAGTTCTTGGGATTTTTAACCACTTAAAAAGTATTCCGTCTGCAAAGAAATATAATTTAGCTAATGGTTTTCTGGCAATTTTTGGTATTGGTATCACAATCATAATAGTAATTTTGGTGCAGTTCTTATACTAACTGATACACAGCTGAAAAGCAATTTTCAGGAGGTGTGCCGATCATTTTGCCAGGTTCTTTGTCCACTTGATCTCCTTTGTTTTAGTTTTTAAAGAAAACTTGCTGGAGAACAGCACGTTTTTGGCCGAGATTCAATCGGTTCAAGCCGCGCCTATAAAAAAGAGCGGTTGGCCCGCTCCGTGGAATGTTAAACACGCGTAATCCTATTTTTCGCAAAGATATCTTAAATTTCCGGTGCCGAATCGGTCTTCAAAATACGGATCATTTTGGTATATTTCCGGAGTTACGTCTAAACCGGGTATTCCCGGGACACGTCTTACGGAAGAAAAGTATTTTGAAAGCCATCTTTCGCAATCTTCTCTTGCCGTATGTTGATACTCGCCGTAACTGTGGTCAAGAAGCCCCTGCAATCTTAGCGGATGGATTTTGCCGTTAAATCGGTTGAACATTTCTTCTACGGGGATATCGTAAAGGAAATTTCTCATGAATTCCCACAGCTTAAGTTCTAGCCCGCCGCTTCCGACAATGAAGATAAAGAAATGTCCTCCCGGAGAAAGTACCCTTGAGTGCTCACGTATAGATTCTTCTATGGGTGCAGAAAGGTGATGGAGAACTCCGGCCGAAACGACAAAATCAAAACTATTATCGCTGAACGACAACTGGTCCGCAGATCCGATCACCAAACCAACATTGGAATGGTCGGCAAATCTTTTGCTGTTTTCTGCCATTATATCCTTGCCCGAATCGATGCCAATGACCTTTTTGGGCCCACGCCCCAGCAGCGCAGACACATATCTTCCCGGCCCGCACCCCGCGTCAAGTATCGTCTTGCCGCTTAACCAGTCGCTTCCTCCGGGCAACATAGAGACGATTTGTTCTACTCGAAGCGTTGCTATTTTTGAAGAAATAAAATGCTGCCCATTGTTCGTGTTTCTTGGCCACATGTAATTGAATGCTTTCCTGGTTCTCTCCCAGGGGTCAGTTCCGGCATACGGAGCTTCTTTGTG
>ERZ1292629.2637-Hain-H43-01um-R1-2637-length-14729-cov-4_pt1 | contig 14729 bp, 12 predicted proteins | sample MGYA00564399_ERZ1292629 | MGnify/ENA primary metagenome ERZ1292629 (study PRJEB36523, sample SAMEA6512636) | groundwater metagenome | collected 2019-01-08 | study: AquaDiva: Metagenomics assemblies of 32 groundwater samples
TATAAACTAACAGCAGTTCCGCCAGGTATAAATGGAGACGAATCAGCTATTGCTTACAATAGCGTATTATTGTCAAGGACACTTCGTGACTCAAATGGTAGATTTTTGCCTTTTTTTGTATTAAGTTATGGTTTTGATTGGCATCAACCGGTAACGATGTATTTTGATACTTTGCTATTTAAAATTTTCCTACCTTCTTTTTTCCTACTTCGGGCTTCCAGTATTTTTATAGCAATATTGAGTAGTGTACTGATATTTTATTTATTAAATAAGCTTATAAATCAGAAAATAGCTTTTCTGGGAAGTGTATTATTTGTAACTACTCCGGCGATAATGATTCATTCACATATCGCTCTAGAAAATATTATGCTTCTACCTTTTGTAATTGGTTGGCTAATATTTACCTATCTTTATAGCCGACAAAATAATAAGTTCAGGTATATTTTATTTGCTGGTATTTTATTAGGCTTTGGTTTCTATAGCTATAAAGGCATGCGGTTGATAGTTACTATTTGGAGTTGTTTAACAATTATTTATTTATTGATAATTAATCATCCTAATATTAATAATCAGCTAAAGTCAGTTGCCATATTTATATTGGGGCTTTTACCATTTTTCCTAATAATTCCAGTATTAGAGTTAAAATACGCTGGAGCTGTTTTTGATAATAAAGGATTAAGCTCAATTTCGTATGACATGTTTTTGTATAGATACCTCTCGGTTTTTGATCCTTCTTTTTTGTTTGTCAAAGGAGATAAAGTTATTTTACACTCTACTGGAAGACATGGGATGTTACTTGCCGCCTCTCTGCCTCTTTTTATTATCGGAGCCTATCAGTCAATAAAACAAAAAGGTTTTTTCTTGTTTAGCCTGGCAGCTTTTATAACAGCACCTTTGCTTTTTGGTTTTATCGATTCCGTATACAGGGCCAGTAGATTACTCGCTTTGATACCCCCATATATAGTTATTACTTCTTTGGGGGTTTTGTTTTTATGGAATCAAAAAAGAAGAAATCTATTCTTAATCCCAATTTTTCTGCTAATATTTGTTAATTATTTTGACTTTGTGAATTTTTATTGGAATTCATATCCGGAACTTTACAAAACTAGTGAGGGTTTTCAGACCAGTCCTTCAGATTATTATGACTTATTTATTAAGGAGGCCAGATATAGGAATCTTACTCCGGTAGTTGAAGAGACGATTTATAACGGTGATGGCTATGCGTCGAAGTTTTTTCTAAGTATCCTCACTCCTAAGGTTGTACTATGGAACTATGGCTCAGAAGTACCGGAAAAGAGTATCTTACTAACCTTATCAGATAAAGTACCAAATATGAAGAAATTGGAAAAAAGTTTTAATGGGCATAATATTTTTGTTCCAGAGATAGTACATTAAGGTTTGATATGAGTAATAAAATAAGTGTAGTAATTAATACATTAAATGAATCTAAGGTTCTGAAAAGAGCTTTAGAATCTGTGAAATGGGTTGATGAAATAGTTGTTGTGGATATGCACTCAGAAGATGATTCTCTAAAAATTGCTAAGGAATATAATGCAAAGACCTTTCTTCATAAACGTCTCAGTTTTGTAGAACCGGCCCGGAATTTTGCTGTATCAAAGGCTTCAAATGATTGGATTTTGGTATTAGATCCCGACGAGGAGGTTATTGATAGTTTAAGAGAAAGGTTAGTAGAAATTGCTTCTAAAATGGAACAAATAGATTATGTTAGGATCCCCAGAAAGAATTTAATTTTTGGTGGTTGGATGCATGCTTCAATGTGGTGGCCGGATTACAATATTAGATTTTTTAGAAAAGGAAAAGTTGAGTGGAGTAATAAAATTCATAGATCCCCTGATGTTTCTGGAGAAGGCATAGATCTTTCCGCAGATGAAAAATGGGCAATAATACATCATCACTATGAATCCATATCCCAGTTTATGGAAAGAATGGAAAGATATACAAAGGTTCAAGCTATGGAACTATATGAAGATGGTTATAAATTTACTTGGCATGATTTAATTAGAAAACCCGTATCGGAATTTTTAAGCAGGTTTTTTGCTAATCGGGGTTTTGAAGATGGACTTCACGGTTTGGCTTTAAGCCTGCTTCAAGCATTTTCTTTTATTATTGTTTATCTTAAAGTTTGGGAAATTGAGAAATTTAATCCTCAAGTGATAACTCTACAAGAGCTAAAACAATTAAGTAGTGATTCAGGAAAAGAGATAGAATACTGGTTCAAGAATGCCAATCTCTCTAATAACACATTTAAAAGATTTTTTCAGAAAGTAAGAAATAATTTATGATAAGCGTAGTCATTATTACAAAAAATGAGCAAGATAGAATTAAAGTCTGCTTAGAATCAGTGACTTGGGCAGATGAAATTATAGTTTTAGATAATGGTTCTTCAGATAAAACAACTGATATAGCTAGAAAATATACGGATAAAGTTTTTTTCTTTAATGATTTAGATTTTGCATCAATAAGAAATAAAGGAATGGAAAAAGCAACAAATGATTGGGTTTTCTATGTAGATGCTGATGAGAGAGTTTTGTCCAATCTAAAGACAGAGATACTGGAGATTATAAGGTCTAGTCAGTATTCAGCGATAGCTTTATCCAGAAAAAATATTATTTTTGGGCAAGAAGTTAAATATGGGCCATTTTGGCCTGATTGGGTTATAAGGCTTCTTAAAAAAGATGATTTTGAAGAATGGGTAGGCAAGATTCATGAGTATCCAAAATTTAAGGGTAAATTAGGTTACTCTAAAAATTCACTATTGCATCTGACTCATCGGAATATAGATCAAGTTGTATTAAAAAGTTTAGAGTGGTCAAAAATAGATGCTAAATTAAGGCTGCAGTCAAATCATCCTAAAATGTCTGGCTGGAGATTCTTAAGAATCTTATTTTCTGAGCTTTTTAATCAAGGAATTTTAAGAAAAGGATTTTTTGTAGGTACAGTTGGGTTTATAGATTCAATTTTACAAACCTTTAGCTTGTTTATGAGCTATGTTAGGCTTTGGGAGATGCAGCAAAAACCATTAAACGAAGTTTATGATGAAATTGATAAAAAACTACTGGAAAATAATTTTAAAGCTTAATGAAAGTTGCAATTTATTCACCATACTTGGATACCTTGGGTGGGGGGGAGAGGTACATATTAACAATAGCAGAGGTTCTGTCAAAAACTGGGTCAGTTGATCTGCTTTTTGATGATCATTTATTTTTAATGGGAGCAGCGGATTTAAAAGATAAATCAGCTGCTAGATTTGACCTGGATTTATCAAAAGTTCAGTTAGTCAAAGCACCAATTGGTAAAGGATCAAACCCTCTCAACAGAGCCATTTTCCTAAAAAAATACGATGTTTTGTTTTATCTGACCGACGGGAGCATTTTTTATCCAACAGCTAAAAAAAATATTCTGCATATTCAATCTCCTCTTGTGGGTCAGCCGGCAAAAAGCACTTGGGGAAGATTAAAACTTAAAGGTTGGGATCTAATTATTTATAACTCCAATTTTACCAGGAAAAATAGTGAAAATAATTGGCCAATAAAATCTGAAGTTATTTATCCGCCTGTTGATATTGAGAAGATCAAACCATTAAAAAAACAAAAATATATTCTTTCAGTGGGGAGATTTTCTTCAAGTAAAAAACATGAGGTAATGATTAAAGTGTTTAGTGATTTATATAGGGAAAAGAAATTAGAAAACTGGAGTTTTCATTTGGTTGGTTCAGCATCAAAGGGAGATATATCTTATATAAAGGCACTAAAAAAAACAGTAGCGGGCTTACCTATAAAATTTTATCCAAATTTGGATTATGATAAATTAATTAGGCTTTATGGAGAGTCAAGTATTTATTGGCATGCTGCAGGATATAATGAAGTGGATCCTACTAAAATGGAACATTTTGGTATTTCTACAGTTGAAGCTATGGCAGGAGGTTGTGTTCCGTTAGTGATTGGTACAGGGGGTCAGCTAGAGATAGTTGAAGATAAAAAATCAGGATTTATTTGGAATACACTTGATCAGTTAAAGCAATATACCGTACAATTAAGTATAGATCATAAATTACTTAAAGATATTTCTTTTGAAAGCAAAAAAAGAGCTAAAAATTATAGTAAGGAAACATTTACAGATAGAATTCAGGCAGCAATACTATGAAAAAAATGTGGGTAATTTTAATACTGGCAATCACCCTCAGATTATTCTTAGCATTTTCAACCTTTCATCCAGACATTCAAACATTTAATTTAGCGGGAAAAGTTGTGAGTTCAGGCAATATCTTAAATCTGTATGATTTTCTTCCCTCGCTGTCAGACGATAATCCTATAAAGAATACAGCTGTTTTTAATTACCCGCCAGCTATTTATTTCTTTCATGGAGTATTTAATTTTCTGTTTAATCTATTAGGATTACCAGTAAATCAATTTTTACAGGATTTTCCATCTAACTATGGAAATATGTTGTTTAATTTGCATCTGCTATTACTAAAAATCCCCTATCTGATTTTTGATCTACTGACTGGTTTTATACTTTTTAAATTATTTTCTGATAAAAAAAAGCAGGAATTAGCGCTTATATTATGGTTGTTTAATCCAATAAATTTATATGCCAGTTATATGATGGGGCAGTTTGATATAATTCCTACTTTTTTTGCGTTACTTTCTATTTATTTTGTTGCTAAAAATAAATTGAACTTAGCAGCTATATCTTTAGGAGTTGGAATTGCTTTTAAATTGTACCCCTTATTTCTAGTAGTACCATTAATAATATTAGGTAGAAATTTCCAAGAAAGGATAAAACTAATCATACTTTCTTTGGTGCCATATTTTGCGACTATGCTACCCTACTTACCTTCTCATAATTTTAGATCAGTAGCGCTTTTTACTAATCAGAGTTCAAAAAGTTTATATGCACAAATTTCTGTTTCAGGGGGAGAATCAATAATTATTTTTCCGGCACTGCTAATTGTATTTTACTTAATTATTTTTACCAGTAGAGAAAAGTTTATTACTTGGAAAATATACTCAATTCCATTATTTTTGTTTTTTATCTTTACCCACTTTCATCCTCAGTGGCTAATTTGGTTAACACCTTTTTTTATTCTTGAAGTAGTTAGCAATAGATATAAAAATACTCTTGCCATCAGCCTTATTTTCATAAGTTTTTTGGGATCACTTTTCTTTTTTGACCCTTCCTTAACAATCGGTTTATTTGCACCAATTTTTCCATCTCTTCATAGCACAATGAGTATCTGGGAAATTATGAATATAAAAATAGATTATAATTACAGTAGAAGTCTACTGCAAACTATTTTTGCAGGATCCCTTACTTACTTAATTTATCAGTATTTTCCAAGGAGAGTACCTGATGAAGATTAAAGATTCAGGAGATAAAATCCTTTTATTATCGGATTCTATTTAAATTATTTTAGTCATGAAAAAGTATATCTACTATGTCTTATTGATCTTAGTCCTAATACTTTCATTTATTTTGAGATTTCATAACAACGGAGTTGTTGCAAGCTCCGCTTATAAAGTTACACAAGACCCACCTTCTTTGAACTGGGATGAAGTCTCCATTGGATATAATGCCTATTCGATTTTAAAAACAGGCAAAGATGAATGGAGTCAATTTTTACCTGTGCACTTTAAAGCCTACGGTGAATATAAGCTTCCTTTACAGATATATGCTAGTATCCCGGGTATATATTTGTTTGGATTAAATGAGTTAGGGGTTAGGATTACACCTATTATATATGGAACTTTAACCGTATTGGTAATGTTTTTTCTGGGAAGAGCATTATTTGACAGCAAATTAGCCGGACTTATTGCTGCCTTTTTGCTCGGTATTTCTCCTTGGCATATCCACCTAACCAGAGCATCTTTTGAGTCATCTTTTGCGACGTTTTTTGTAACACTTGGGGTATGGTTTCTTGTTAAAGGTTTTAAACGTGAGAAATGGTTAATTTTTTCTATGGTACCTTTTGCTTTTTCGGTTTTTACTTATAATTCCGCAAGAATTTTTACCCCGCTTTTTTTATTGGTTATACTTATTATTTATAGAAAAAAATTAATTAAATTTAAAAAAATAATTCTTATATCGCTAATTGTATTTATTATTCTTCTTATTCCTCTTCTGCCGTTTTTATTTAGTGGTGAGAGAAGCGCAAGATATAAGCTTGTAAGCATTACAGACGACCCTGGCCTTATCCCCAGAATTAATGAAAATAGAGGCAATTCAAATTTACCCCAACCGCTACCAAGACTTATACACAATAAAGTAACTTATGTGGCATTTTACTTTACCAGGAATTATTTGGCGCATTTTACCCCACAATTTTTATTTATATCAGGAGCCCCGCATAAACAGCACCATGTCCAAAATATTGGGGAGCTATACATTTTTCAAGCACCTTTTCTCTTTTTAGGCCTGTATGCCTTTATCCGGCTTAGAAATCGATTTAGAGGTCTTCTTTTTTCCTGGGTTCTATTGGCTTTTGTTCCTGTTGCAATTACAAACGATAGCATACCTCATGCTTTAAGAACTTTGATTGCAGTCCCTTTTTATCAACTTGTTTCTGCTTTTGGCTTCATGTTTAGTTTAAGATGGTTAAATAAGTTTTCTAAGGTTTGGAGAATTATCTTAACTTTTGTATTGATAAGTGTAGTAATAGTTAGCTTGAGTTATTATTTGTATCAATATTACGTGATTTATCCTATTTCGTATTCCAAAGATTGGCAGTATGGAAACAAACAGGTTGTTAAATATGTCAGTGAACATAAAGATGAGTATGATGAAATAGTATTTACCCGACATTATGGAGAACCGCATATGTTTACTCTTTTTTATCTTAAATTTGATCCGGCAAAGTATCAAAATTCTCCTAATCTAGACAGATTTGAGACAAATGATTGGGTATGGGTTTTGCGATTTGATAAATTTTATTTTCCCGATCTTGGAGATGCGGGAACAAGGTATGAAGATATAATAGCTAAAAATAAGGGTAAAAAAATACTTTTTATAGGTAAGCCGGGAGATTTTCCCGAAAACATTAACCGTCTGAAAATAGTTAATTTTCTGGATGGTAAACGAGCTTTTGAAGTAGTAGATAATAAGTAACAGGATCAAATAATGGTATTTTTAAAACTAAATTCATTTTTCCTGCAATATAAGATTCCAATACTTTTGCTTCTACTTAATGGTTTTATTGTATGGCCCTTACTTCTACCTGGTTTTTTCAAAGTACAAGACTACCTGCAAGTAATGCGTATTTATGAAATGAGGCAATGTATTGAGGATTTGCAGATTCCTTGTCGTTGGGTATCGAATATGGGTTCTGGTTATGGTTTTCCGCTATTTAATTATTATGGTGTGCTTCCTTATTATATAGCCGCTATTTCCAGTTATTTTTTAGGGTTTATTGGTGCTGCCAAGTTAATCTTTTTTTTGCCGATAGTTCTGGGTGGTTTATTTATGTATCTCTTAGTCAAAGAGGTGTTCGGTAAGCAAGCTGCATTTGTGGCTGCAATTTTATATTTATTTGCTCCGTATAGAGCCTTAGATATTTATGTTAGAGGTGCAATAGCCGAAGTTTTCGCTATGACTTTTATCATTTTGGTTTTTTATCTCTTTTTAAAGTTAATTAAATCTTCTAATTGGATTACCTACCTGGCTACAACTCTTTCATGGACTATTTTCCTGCTAAATCATAATTTAATAACTATGATGTTTACTCCAGTACTTTTGATTTGGATAATTTACTGGTTATTTATCCGGAGAAAATTAAATGGATTGAGAAAGACTGTAGTAATTGTTTTATCAAGTTTAGTTTTAGGTTTTTTGATTACATCTTTTTTTATACTACCTGCTTATTTTGAGCAAAATTTAATACAAGCCCAAAATCTTAAAGAAAGTGAGTATATTCCCAATTTTCGTTCTCATTTTGTTACAGTAAATCAGCTTTTTTTCAGCCGATTTTGGGGATACGGGATTTCTACCTGGGGGGATAAAGATGGGCTATCATTTCAAGTTGGTTGGCCTCACTGGCAACTCGCCCTAATTGTAATTTGTTTATTATTATTTCAGTATGTTAGAAATAGAGGTTTGGAAAAAAGTAACAATTATTTACTTTATTTTGTACTTTTTTCTGTTTCTATAGCCCCCTTACTTATGACTCATAATAAATCGGCATTTTTATGGGAATTAATAGACAAACTGCAGTTTGTTCAATTTCCTTGGAGATTTTTATCTATCAGCATATTTTGTGTGAGTTTTTTAGGCGGTACAACAGTCTTATTTATAAAGAAACAGTATCGGATATATTTCATATTAATTATTACATTATTAACTATTTTTTTGAATTTTAGATATTTTCAGCCGAAGAATTTTAAATACAATCTATTGGATAAAGATTTGCTAACAGGTTCAGAATGGGAATTCTATCAACAAGGATCGCTAACAGATTACCTACCTATAAATGCTCAAAAACCAAATAAGATTGCTCCTAAGATGCCTACTGCAGCGGGGGATGCCAGAATAACAAGCTTTGAAAAATCATCAAATAAATTTAAGTTTAGGGCAGAAGTTAAAAATCATACAGTTGTTGATATACCAATTTTTGATTTTCCCAATTGGCAGGTTTTTGCCAATGATTTACCTATTGAGCATTCCAACAAGGGAGAATTTGGAACAATCCGGATTGAATTGAAGCAGGGTAATTATTTAGTGAGTGGGAATTTTGAAAATACCGGCCTAAGAGTGATTTCAAATTCACTATCAGTATTAGCTATCGGGTTTATTTTTCTGGTTTTTTTGAATAGAAAACGAATATTCCAATAAATTATGAACAAAGCGAAATTAATAAATTCAAAACTGCTTTTAGCTGTCATTTTAGTCCTATTTTTAATCACCCGTCTTTATAAAATCTCTGAAATTCCGCCTTCTGTTTACTGGGATGAGGCATCAATTGGCTATAACGCATATTCTATTGCCCAAACAGGTAGAGATGAATGGGGGGAATTTTTGCCGATACATTTTCGGGCTTTTGGAGAGTTTAAATTGCCGGTCTATATTTATTCAGTGGTACCTTTTGTGAAAGTTTTTGGCCTAGATGCTTTTTCTGTGAGAATACCTTCGGTTTTGTTTTCTTTAGGGATTATAGTTTTAACTTATCTTTTGGCAAAAAAAATATCAGGCAGTATTCAAGTTGGTCTGTGGAGTAGTTTTTTTATCAGTATTTCTCCCTGGTTTTTTATTTTTTCAAGAACAGGGTATGAAGCAACATCAGGACTAATGTTTTACTTAATGGGTATTTATTTATTTTTATCTAATAAAAAAAATTGGCATATATTTTTTTCAACAATAAGCTTTGTGTTAACGGTCTATAGCTATAATAGTTTTAGAATAATTGTTCCAGTTACAATACTTATATTAATTATAGTTGAATGGAATAATCTAAAAAGGATAAAAGTCATACCGGTAATTTTATCCATTTTAATTTTGGTTTTAAGTACAGTACCTATATACAGACTTTATAAATATGATAGTGGAATTTCTAGGCTACAAGTTGTAGCAGCTACTCCTCAAACTTTTTTAAAAAACTATTTTTCTCACTTTGATCCTGGATTTTTATTCATATCAGGTGATAAAAATTTAAGAAGCCAACAATCGGGTTTTGGCCAACTATATTTACCGGAGCTAATATTATTGCCATTGGGTCTTTTGTATATCGTAAAGAGTAAATCGAAATATAAACTATTACCACTAATATTATTAATACTTGGACCAATTCCCGCCGCTATCACAAAAGAGTCCCCCCATGCCCTAAGGGCAATTTCCGCATTACCATTTATATCAATTATTTCTGCAACAGGAGTGTTTGCTCTTGGGGTTTGGATTAAAAAATCCAACATTGTAAATTTGCTGATTATTTTAATATTCCTTGCTTTTTTTGCGAATTATTTTTTAAACTTTTTAAATATTTATCCAACTCAATCGGTAAAGGATTGGCAATATGATTATAAAAAAATATTTACAGATCCCAAGCTTCAACTGGGAACAAGAGGTAAGATTTTAATAACGGATAAATATGCCCAGCCATATATTTTTGCCTTATTCTACTTAAAATATGATCCTGAAAAATTCAGAAATGAAGTAGTTAGAAACAGTATTGATAAATGGGGATTTTCAACAGTTAAAAGCTTTGGCAGGTTTGAATTTGGAGAATAATGAAAAACCTAATAAAGATATCGCTGTTTATAATTTTTTTCTTGCGCAAATATTTCTTAAAAGTAATCTGGTATGATGGATTAAGACATAAGGCATTATTTGATGTTAAAAAGATTATCTATTATCCTGGAGGAGGAGAAGCTTTCATTCTCGTAAGTAAAAAATGAAAAAAATTTCTGTAGTATTAGCTGTTTATAATGAGGAAGACAATTTATCAAATTGTTTAAATTCGATAAAGGATTTAGCTGATGAGATTGTGATTGTTGATGGAGGATCAAAAGATAAAACTCTAGAAATTGCGAGAAGGTTTGATGCTAAGATTATCCAGACAACTAACCCTCAGATTTTTCATATAAATAAAAATAAGGCTATAGACGCAGCATCCGGGGATTGGATTTTGCAACTTGATGCAGATGAAGTTGTAACAAAGGAATTGAGTAAAGAGATAAAACATATAGTATCTGAAAAGTCTGAAATTAACGGTTACTGGATATCACGTAAGAATTTTTTCCTGGATAGATTTTTAACAAAGGGAGGTCAGTATCCAGATTATACCTTAAGATTATACAAAAAAGGAAAAGGCCGTTTGCCAGGAAAAGATGTTCACGAGCAAGCAAAAGTGGAAGGCGAAGTTGGGTATCTTAAAAATGACCTTTTGCATTTTAGGGATAAAACTTTTTCCAATTATTTCCAAAGATTTAATAGATATACAGATTTACTCTCCCGGCAATTAGAAGATGGAGGAGTTAAACTATCTCCTCCATCATTTATAAGCTTTGTTTTAATTAAGCCTTTTTTTTGGTTTTTAAAATCATATATTAGACACCGAGGTTATGTTGATGGATTTCCCGGGTTTGTTTTTGCCTTATTTTCCTCACTGAGATTTCCAGTTGCCTACTTTAAACTATTGATTAATTATGATTAAAATCGCGCTTAATACACTTCCATTAAAATCAGGACACAAAGACAGAGGGATTGGGTTTTATACTAGCAATTTGCTTGAAAATTTAAAAAATGATCCACAAGTGAAGATACAAGAATTCACAAACCTTTCAGAAATTAAAGATGCAGATGTAGTTCATTATCCGTGGTTTGATTTTTTCTTTCATACATTGCCAATAAATAAAAAATTTAAAACGATTGTTACTATTCATGATGTAATACCATTACTTTTTCCAGAACATTACCCAACAGGTTTAAAAGGCAAGTATAATTTTATACTTCAAAAACTTGCCTTGCGAGGCTGCAAACAGATAATTACGGACTCTTCTGTATCCAAAATTGATATTTCAAAATACTTAAATTCAAACGACAAAAAGATTTCAGTTATTCATCTGGCAGCTAATGAAAATTTTAAAATGCAATCAGACACAAAACTAATTCATGCTAAAAGAAAATATAATTTACCCAATAGATTTATTTTATATGTAGGCGATGCAAATTGGGTGAAAAATTTACCCTTCTTAATTGAAGGGTTTAATAGATTATCTAAATTATCTGATTTTAGTGACGTAAAGCTGGTGCTTATTAATGGAGTTTTTCTAAAAAATCTAGAGCATATAGATCATCCTGAGCTTAAGGATTTAAAAAAAGTCAATGAATTAATTAAGAAATATGATTTAACCGGCAAGATATTAAAGCCAGGAGATTTAGACCTTGATGAGTTGATTTCCTTTTATAATTTGGCTACGGTATATGTACAGCCATCTTTATACGAAGGATTTGGTTTACCTATTTTGGAGGCTTTTCGCTGCGGAACACCTGTATTATCCTCAAACAGGGGAAGTCTCGTCGAGGTGGGAGGAAATGCAGCTTTATATTTTGATCCTGCCAAAACGGATCAGTTTACTTCTCTTCTCATTGATATAATAAGCGATAAATCCTTGCAGAATAAAATTTCTAAATTGGGTCTTAAGAGAGCTGCGAAATTTTCCTGGGATAAAGTGGCAGATGAAACTAAAAAAATCTATTCAAAAGTTATAAATGAGTAAATATTTAAAATTAAATTCAGCTACGGTGCAAATTTGTTTAATTTTTTTCAGCTGGAAAGTACTTTTAATATTAATTTCATTACTTGCTATTCAATTCATACCTTTAGGTTATACGGATCGTTTTTTGGGAGGCGGATCAGAAAACTTCAAATTAGCACCGGAACTTTTTTCCTGGGCAAATTTTGACGGAGAACACTACTTATCAATTGCCATTTTTGGATATAAAGGATTAGAACAGGCTTTTTTTCCTGTTTTTTCCATGCTTATTTCTTTCTTTGCCAAACCATTTTCGGAGGGTCTATTATCTTCTTTAATTAATTCAACAATTGTTGGACTGATAATTTCTAATGCATCATTCTTAATTGCTCTACTGCTTCTCTATGATTTAATACGGATAGACTTTTCAAAAAAAATTGCTTTTTTGGTAATAACTTTGATTGTTTTTTTCCCAACATCATTTTACCTTGGAGCTTTATATAATGAGTCGCTTTTTTTACTGCTTGCGGTACTATCTTTTTATAGCGCCAGAAAGAAAAAATGGTTTTTAGCCTCTGTTTTTGGGATGATTGCATCCGCGACAAGAATCTTTGGAGTATTACTTCTTCCGGCTTTACTGATAGAGGTTTATTTACAAAAGGAAAAGATTTCCAGGTCATTTTGGCTGGTTTTAATTCCCTTAGGGCTGGGAGCTTATATGATGTATCAATACCTGACAATTGGAGACGGGTTAGCTTTTTACCACATACAGCCTTTGGTGGGGGAGCAGCGTCAGTCTAATTTAGTAGTTTTGCCTCAGGTTTACTTTAGGTATTTAAAAATGATGTTTACGGTAGATTTACACAGTCCCATATATCAGACAATTTTACTTGAGTTTATTGTAGGAATAGTTTTTTTTATCCTACCTGTTTATGGCTATTTCAAAAAGATTAGATTATCTTATTTATTTTATGCTTTCATAGGTTTCCTTATTACAACTGTACAGGGAAGTTTTTCTTCAGTTCCCAGATATGTACTTGTTTTTTTCCCAAGTTTTATAGCGCTGGCTTTATGGCTTAATCAATACCCAAAATTATTTAAAATAATCTTATTTATTATTTTTTTTATTGGGCTAATATTGGAATCTACTTTGTTTTTTAGAGTATACTGGGTAGCATGAAAAAACATTTAAAAAATTTAATCTATCATCCTCTGTTTTCAGGAAGTGCAATAATGATAATCGGTTCCAATAGTGTCAGTGTACTCAATTATCTTTATCATTTGATTTTAGGCAGACTATTGGGACCTGAAGGTTACGGTGAATTAGCCTCTCTTATATCATTAATAGGACTTTTGGGAATAGTACCTTCCTCCATTAATCTAGTAATTGTTAAATATGTATCTTCTACTAAAGATAACGAAGAAATAAATAATTTAACTTCCTGGTTAAATTCAAAACTTCTTAAAGTATCTTTTTTATTTTTTACTGTTATTCTTCTCGCTTCCCCTGCAATTTCTTCCTTCCTACATATAAATAGAATAATCTATTTAGTTTTTATTTCATTATCCTTTTTATTTTCGCTACAAGCTTTATTCAACAGGGCCATCCTACAAGGATTTCTGAAATTTAAAGAGTTAATTTTTTCTGTTTTGGCAGAAAATATAACTAAACTGATCATTAGCGTTTTTTTAGTATATTTAGGATTTAGTGTTGGAGGAGCAATGGTTGCTTTTCTGATCGCAACTATAGTTGGATGGTATATAACTAGTTCTTATTTAAAATTTAGTAAAACTACCCACACAATCGTACCAAAAAATATTAAATCGATGGTTCAGTATAGTATTCCCGTATTTGTCCAGGCTATTTCCATGACGTCTCTTTATTCCTCTGATATAATTTTAGTAAAGCATTTCTTTTCATCTTTTGATGCTGGAATATATGCATCAATTTCAACTTTGGGAAAAATAATTTTTTTTGGAGCAGGTCCAATTAGTGCGGTAATGTTTCCCTTAGTTTCTCAAAGGCAATCAAAGGGGTTAAACCATTACAGTATTTTTGTAATGAGTTTTCTTGCGACGCTAATCTTAGCGGTAGTAGTTTTAATTATTTACTGGCTTGCTCCTCAGTTTGCTATAGAGTTGCTATATGGTAAGTTATATTTAGTGGGAGCTAACTTACTTATTTGGTATGGTATTTTCATAACACTTTTTACATTGTCTGTACTGTTAATTAGTTATGGTTTATCTGTAGGTAGAATAAAGATAGTATACTTTTCTGTCGTTGCAGCGCTAGCTCAAATATTATTGATTTTATTTTTCCACAGTAGTTTAATTCAGGTAATTACAATCTCGATAGTTGTTAGTGCTTTACTACTTGCCTGTCTCTTTATATACTCTACCTATGGGAGAACCAACAGAAGCAGGGATAAAATTGATTTCAGTAATAGTCCCGGCATTTAAGCAAGAAAATACTATAGTTCGTGATCTTAAAAAGATCAAAGACGTTTTGGACAAGCTTCGATATCCAAC
>ERZ1292629.2078-Hain-H43-01um-R1-2078-length-17840-cov-18_pt2 | contig 14716 bp, 15 predicted proteins | sample MGYA00564399_ERZ1292629 | MGnify/ENA primary metagenome ERZ1292629 (study PRJEB36523, sample SAMEA6512636) | groundwater metagenome | collected 2019-01-08 | study: AquaDiva: Metagenomics assemblies of 32 groundwater samples
ACACAGATATTGCATTTTCCCGCAAATGATTCTGATTGGTCTTTTTAATTAGATTTTTTGAAGCGCCCCGTTTCTTTTTTATACTCGAGCCATCCCTCAGCCGTAATGTTGGCGTGTTGTTCTAATTTCATAATGTCATTTGACCATTCAACTAAAAGGCCTTGAATTTATCAAAAAAACGCTATAGCGTGAATTCGGTAAATTTCAAATTGAAAAAATAATTGTGTCTTGTCCAGCAAAATTAAGTTTGTCTTTTCCCACTTCAAAACCTTTATCACGAGCATATTTCACCAGAGAGTCTAACCAATTTATTCCTGGCATTATGTTAATTGGTTCGTCAATTACACAACAAGGCAACAGCACAAATTTTTTGCCATATTCACTACAGCTATCAATAATTTTAAGATTTGAGCCATGGGCATGTAACCCAACTAACAAGTCAAAACCCCCAGCCATATTATTATCAAACGGTTTATCTATTCTCGGGAGAGCTTTTCTCTGCTCAAGCGTTAAAGTGGTTCTGGTTTTATATAAATCTTTAAAAGTCCGGGGCAACATTTGCGGAACGGGATCGATGACGGTCGTTTTCCATCCGCTTTGATTGAGTAAATATGCCAATAGCCCTTTTCCGCCACCTACGTCAGCTGCTTTGCAGGGTTGATAATGATCAACCAGCCAAGCGTGTAGTAACTGGAATCTAAAGCGGTGACTGATTCTTCTCATGTCTGTATTTTACTTGAATCTGATAAAAAGTAACGCCCCTCTCTTACCGCGAACGAAGTGAGAGGCGAAAAATTGGAATAATTTTTCGAATTAAGAGAGGGGTTGGGGGTGAGTTACTAATAATCTATGGAGTATAATTTGAGTGTGAATTATCTAGGCATTGATTATGGAGACGCCAAGGTTGGAATTGCTTTGGCGACGGGACCTCTGGCAGAACCTTTGACAACCGTAAAGACAGAAAAGGCACTTCAATCAATTAAACAACTAATTACAAAGCACAAAATTGATGCGGTTGTCATGGGGGATTGTCAGGAAGTTTTTTTAAACGAACTTTCAAATTTAGTGGTTGTATATTGTGCCGACGAAACGCTTTCATCTCATGATGCCCGGCAATCTTTACTCCATACTACGCAAAAAAAGCGCCGCCTAAATGAGCACGCGGTTGCCGCCGCAGTAATTTTGCAAAATTGGCTTGACTCTCAAAATTAAAACCTGTAAAGTCACCTATGATGTTCAAAAATGTCATTGCCCCTGTCCAAGCCTGGCTTCTTTCTCAAGGCCGCTGCGTAGGTTGTGGCACCGATCTGGCAACTGGCAAATCTACCAAACATTCTCACGGCACCAAAATTACCTGTAGCAAATGTGGCCGTATTTTCATCAAAGAGTCTTCATCTGGCAAATTCCGCCGCGCCCTTTTTGAGGAGGTTTGATAGTGAAACTTCTGGTTGGTTTATCTCTGCTCTTGGTTATTATGGCCTTTTCCGGATTTGTCTGGTGGACCGGCCAGCTGGCTCCAGCCAACTCCGCTGATGAACAGACCTATCCTTTTATTATTCCTCTTGGTCAGACCGCTTCTCAAACCACTTCCTCCCTTTTTTCTAAAAGTCTCATCCGTTCCCCTTTAGCCGGCAATCTCTATCTTAAATTCTCGGGTCTGGACAAAAAAATCCGCCCCGGCACCTATTTCCTTTCCCCCAGCCTCCACCTCAAACCACTTCTAGAATCTCTAACTGCAGGTCCCAGAGATATTTGGATTACTTTTCCCGAAGGCTGGCGCCGGGAACAGATTGCCACCCGTCTGGCTGCCAATTTGCAAAATTTTAATTCCCAGACTTTTCTTACTCTTACCGCCACCCTCGAAGGCCGTTTATTTCCCGATACCTATCTAATTCCCACCTACGCCACCGAAGCAGATTTAGTGACCATGCTCACATCTAACTTCTCCCGCAAAGTAAGATCACTGGACCCAGACGACCTTATTCTCGCTTCCCTGGTAGAGAGGGAAACCCGCCGCCCATCAGACCGGCCCACCGTGGCCGGAATTCTCAAAAAGCGTTTGGCAGCCGGCTGGCCTCTTCAAGTAGATGCTACGATCCAGTATGCCCGTGGGGATTGGTCTCCAATCACCAACACCAGAATTCCTTCTGTATACAATACATATATCCACCCCGGTCTTCCTCCCACTCCCATTGCCAACCCGGGTTTAGAATCCATAAACGCCGTCAGAAATCCCAAAAGTACTCCCTACTGGTACTATTTACATGACGCCCAGGGCCAGATCCATTACGCGGCCACTATTGGAGAACATAATTCCAATGTTGACAAATACTTGAGGGACTGATATAACCAGAAGTATTGAATAACCCTAGGTGGCAGTTGTGTCGCCGGGGCTTTTTGCGCTAACTGATGCCAGCAACCCGTCGACTCAACTGGGGAAAGGAATCCGCCCACCTCCCTCCCCTAAATTTGATCCAGGTTCAGCACGACTCATGGCAGTGGTTTTTGAAGTCCGGTATTGGAGATGGCATTGCCGAAATTTCCCCTATCGAAGATTTTACCGGTAAAAATTGGCTTTTAGAATTTGGTTCTTACTCTATAGAGAAAGCCAAAATTACTCCCCAGCACGCCATCCGCAAAGGTTTGACTTACTCCTCCCCATTACGGGTTGTGGCCAAACTCACCAACAAACAAACAGGCAAAACTACCTCCGCCGAAGTTTTCTTGGGCGACGTTCCCCAGATGACCGCCCGGGGAACTTTCATCGTCAATGGTGTCGAACGGGTAGTCGTCAGTCAAATTGTCCGTTCTCCCGGAGTCTATTTTGGGGCTGAATTAGACGCTGCTTCCGGCAAAGTTTTACACACCGCCGAACTTCGTCCTATCAGAGGCACTTGGTTGGAATTTGAAACTTCCCGCGCCGACATTATTTCCATCAGAATTGACCGCCGCCGCAAGTTTTTATCCACCACAGTTCTTAGAGCCATGGGTATGTCTGAATTTCCCGCTGGTCTGGAAGCCACTTTGGCCAAAGATGCTACCAAAACTACCGAAGACGCCTTAATCGAAATCTACAAAAAGATGCGCCCCGGAGAGCCCATTGTTTTAGAAAATGCCCAAAAGTTGATTTTCGATCTGTTCTTTAACCCCCGCCGCTACGATTTAGGTGAAGTAGGCCGCTACAAAATTAACCGCCGCTTAGGTAGCACTTCCGATTCCCGGATTTTAACCCGCGACGATTTAGTAGCCACTATTAAATACCTGCTTGGCATGTCCAAAGGGGTTGGCCGGACCGACGACATTGATAATCTGGCCAACCGCCGGGTGCGCCGGGTAGGGGAAATCGTGACCCAAACCGCCTACCGCGAAGGACTTTTGCGCCTGGAACGGGCCATCCGGGAGAAAATGAGCTTGGTTTCTACCGAAGAGCTGGTTACTCCTACCCAGCTAGTCAACGCCCGCCCCGTCATTTCCTCCATCAATCAATTCTTCAGAAGTTCCCAGCTGTCGCAAATCATTGACCAGACCAATCCTTTATCAGAAATTGACCATTTGCGCCGTCTGTCTGTGTTTGGTCCCCAAGGACTGACCCGGGAACGCGCTTCTTTTTCCATCCGGGACATCAACGCTTCCCAATATAGCCGCATTGACCCTGTCCGCTCCCCAGAAGGACCAAACATTGGTTTGATTACCTATCTTGCTCTCTACGCCCGGATCAACAAATTCGGCTTCCTGGAAGCTCCCTACCGCAAAGTAATTAAAGAAAATGGCAAGATGAAAGTTACTTCAGAAATAGTGTATGTAGACGCCGAAAACGAGGCCCAATTCCATATTTCCCACAGTGATTTTCAAACCGATGCCAAAGGCTATATTTTAGACAAGTGGTTACCTATCCGCTTCCAAAATGAATTTACCGAAGGCCCAGTCGGGCAGGTTGATTTAGTAGACGTGGTTGCCCGTCAGGTAGTGGGTACCTCTGCTGCTTTGATTCCATTCCTGGCTCACGACGCCGCCAACCGGGCTTTGATGGGTACCAACATGCAGACCCAAGCCGTGCCCCTAATTAAAGCCACTGCCCCGGTAGTAGGCACCGGGCTTGAAAAAGAGGTCTCCGCCGCCCTCGGTTGGTCCATTTATGCCACTCATGCCGGAGTAGTTTCCTACGTTGACGCCGACAAAATTATTCTTAAATTAGACAAGAAACCCGCCAACCCCGTTTCCACTGAAGACATTGTTTTTAAAGGCGACCTGCAGACTTTCCACCTCACCAAATTTAAACGGACTTCTCACAGCACCAACTTTTCTCAAAATGCCGTAGTTACCGCAGGTCAAAAAGTTACTCCGGGGACATTGCTGGCTGACGGCCCCGCCACCGAAAACGGCGAAATAGCTTTAGGTCAAAACATGCTCATTGCTTACGCTTCATATGACGGTCTAGGTTACGAAGACGCGGTGGTCATTTCCGACCGCCTAGTTACCCAGGATCTGTTGACCTCAATTCATATCGAAGAATACGAGGCCGACGTCGTAGATACTAAATTAGGCCCGGAAGAGCTAACCCGGGATATTCCCAATGTAGGGGAAATCTATTTAGCCAATCTGGACGAGGGTGGTATTGTTACCGTCGGTTCCGAGGTTAAACCCAACGACATTTTAGTAGGTAAAATCGCCCCCAAAGGCGAAACCGAGCTCTCCGCCGAAGAGCGGCTGTTACGCGCCATCTTTGGTGAAAAAGCCCGGGACGTCCGGGACACTTCACTGCGCATGCCTCACGGCGAACGCGGCATTGTTGTCGATATCCACGTTTTAGACCGGGACACCGGAGACGAGCTTCCTCCCGGCACCAACAAGCGGGTTGTTGTCAAAGTAGCCCAGTTGAGAAAAATCACCGTCGGAGACAAGCTGGCCGGCCGTCACGGAAACAAGGGCGTCATCAGCAAAATTGTTCCCGCAGCAGATATGCCCCATCTTTCAGACGGCACCCCCGTAGATATCATGATTTCCCCTCTGTCAGTTTTGGCCCGTATGAATTTGGGCCAGCTTTTGGAAGCCCGTTTGGGCTGGGCCATGAGCAAACTTGGCCAGACCGTAGCCGTTCCGGTTTTTGAAAGAATTTCCGAGGACCAAATTGCCGCCAGCATGACCAAAGCCGGTCTACCCATCTCAGGCAAAGCCATCCTCATAGACGGCCGCACAGGTTTACCATATGAACAAACTGCAGTTGTAGGTATCGGCTACATTCTCAAACTCCATCACATGGTGGAAGACAAAACCCACGCCCGTTCTACCGGACCATACTCTCTTATCACCCAACAGCCCCTGGGTGGTAAAGCCCAAATGGGTGGCCAGCGCATGGGAGAAATGGAAGTCTGGGCTCTCGAGGGTCACAAAGCTGCCTACACTCTCCAAGAAATGCTCACCATCAAATCCGACGACGTCGTTGGCCGGGCCAAAGCTTTCGAAGCCATCGTCAAAGGCACCGAGATTCCCAGCTCTTCCGTTCCTGAATCATTCAACGTCTTGGTTAAAGAGCTGCAAAGCTTAGGCTTACAAGTTTTGCCCCAAGGCGTGCAGTTAAAGCCGGCGCTGGTAGAGGAGGTTGTCAATGTCCAATAAAACTATCGATCATCAGGATTCATTCAAAAACATTCTGGACTTTAAGGGCCTGCAGATCAAGCTGGCCTCTCCGGACATCATTCAAAACTGGTCTCACGGTGAAGTTACCAAGCCCGAAACTATCAATTACCGTACTCTCCGCCCCGAAAAAGACGGTCTATTTGACGAACGCATTTTCGGCCCCGTCAAAGATTGGGAATGTTACTGCGGTAAATACAAGCGCATCCGTTACAAAGGCATCATTTGTGACAAATGCGGAGTCGAAGTCACCCAATCCCGCGTCCGCCGCGAGCGCATGGGCCATATTACTCTGGCCTGTCCCGTGGCCCACGTCTGGTATTTCAAAGGGGCTCCATCCCGGCTGTCTCTGCTTTTGGACACTTCTCCCAAAGCTTTGGAATCCGTCATTTATTTTGCCCAGTTCTTAGTTACCGGTGTCGACACCAAGCTCCAAGCCTCCACTGTGGCTGCTTTGCAAAAAACCGCCGAAGAGGCCAAAGGTAAAATCAAAACCGAGACCGCTGCCAAAGCCGCCGCCCTGCAGGCCGATTTCGACAAACAACTCAAACAACTCACAACTTCAGACCTAAACGAAGACGCCAGAGCTTTAGCCCAAAGCCAAGTCCAGCTCAAATTAAAACAACTCACCAAAAACTTAGAAGACAGTTCTGCCGCTGAAACTTCTTCCACCGATGCTCTTTACGATCGGCTCATCGACATCGTTAAACATTTGACTCTGGCCACCATTATTACGGAAGAAGAATATGCCAAGCTCGACGAGCACAAAGCCGCCAATTTCTTCGCAGTGGGCATGGGAGCAGAAGCAGTTTTAGAAGCTGTTAAACAATTAGATCTGGATCAGCTGGCTGCCGATTTGCGTCAGGAAGTTACCACTACTTCCGGTCAGCGCCACATCAAAGCTACCAAGCGTTTGCGGGTAGTTGATGGCATGCGCCGGGCCGCAGTTAATCCCGCCTGGACCATTCTGAAAATTCTTCCCGTCATTCCCCCGGATTTGCGCCCCATGGTGCAGTTGTCTGGTGGCCGTTTCGCCACTTCCGATTTAAACGACTTATACCGCCGGGTCATCAACCGAAACCACCGTCTCAAGCATTTGATGGATTTAGGCGCCCCCGAAATCATTTTAAGAAACGAAAAACGCATGCTCCAAGAAGCTGTCGATTCTCTCATCGACTCTTCCCAGCACACCGCCCGGATCACCCGCCGTCCCACCGCCGCCCATTCCAGGTCTTTGTCTGACATGTTGCGTGGTAAGCAGGGCCGTTTCCGCCAAAATCTTTTGGGTAAGCGCGTCGATTATTCCGGCCGTTCCGTCATCGTCGTCGGCCCGGAGCTCAAACTCAACCAATGCGGTCTTCCCAAAGAAATGGCTTTGGAAATGTTCAAGCCTTTTGTCTTGCGCCAAATGATCGTTCAGGGTCTGGCCCCCAACGTCAAGTCTGCCAAAAATATTTTGGAGACCCGTCCTCCGGAAGTTTTCGATATTTTGGAAGAAATTACCAAAAATCACCCCGTTCTGCTCAACCGGGCCCCTACTTTGCACAAGCTCTCTATCCAGGCTTTCTACCCGGTGCTTATCGAAGGCTCGGCTATTCGAATTCATCCTTGTGTTTGTGCCGGCTTTAACGCCGATTTTGACGGAGACCAAATGGCCGTTCACGTTCCCATTTCTGCCGCCGCCATCGAAGAGGCCAAGACTTTGATGATGCCCGAATCCAATTTGAGAAAACCCGCCGACGGTACCCCCATTACCATTCCCTCTACCAAGGAAATGGCCTTGGGTAATTATTTCTTAACCTCCATCGACGAATCACAGCCTCTCTACCCGTCTCCCATCACAGCCTCCGAAGCCATGTTGATTTATCACACCGGCCGGCTTAAATTGCGCCAAAAAGCCCTGGTTCAACTGCCTACCGGTCCGGTCGAAGAGACCACCGTCGGCCGCTTAATTTTCAACGGCATTCTTCCCGAGAAATTGCAGTTTCTCAACGAAGCCGTGCGCAGATCGACAGTTGTTTCTCTGTTTGCCAAAGCCTTCAAATTTTATGACATCGGCGTGGTAGTCCAGCTTGTCGACGACATCAAACGCTTAGGTTTCTGGTCCGGTACTATTTCCGGCCTGTCCGTCAGTATTACCGACTGTGTCATTTCTCCCGAGCGGGACACCATTATCGGCGCAGCCAATCAATCAGTTTCTGAAATTGAGCAAAATTTTGCCACCGGTCTGATTACCGCCGAGGAAAAGAAACGCTTAAGCCAGGAAGTTTGGTTGGAAACGACCGATGTTTTAGCCGACGCCACCTGGAAACTCATCACCGCCGACAACCCCATCCGTTTCATGGTCGACGCCCAAGCCGGCCGGGTTTCCCGCGAACAGGTCAAACAGCTCTCTGCCATGCGTGGACTTGTGGTCGACCCGTTGGGCAACATCGTAGATCTGCCCATCAAGAGCAATTACCGCCAGGGCTTTTCCACTTTTGAATACGTCAACGCCGCCCGCGGTGAAAGAAAGGGTTTGTCAGATACCTCCATCAGAACCGCCGACGCCGGGTACTTAACCCGCCGTTTGGTAGACGTTGCCCACGACGCCATCATCCGCATCGAAGACTGCGGCACCACCGCCGGAGTTACGGTTTCCCGCTCTTCCAGAAGACCCAAAGTCTTTTTGGCCCGGCTTTTCGGCCGCATTTTAGCCGCCGACGTTGTTTCCAAAACCAAAAAAGTTCTCCTCCCCGCCGGAACTGTCCTCGACGAAAACCATTTGCCCATTATCGAATCCGAAAATATTTCCGAAGTTACCATCCGCTCCGTGCTTACCTGTAACGCTCCGTATGGTCTCTGCGCCGCCTGCTATGGCATCAATTTAGCTACCATGGAGCTGGCCAAACTCGGAGATCCGGTAGGTATTATTGCCGCCCAAAGCATCGGCGAACCGGGTACCCAGATGACTCTGCACGGTAAGCGCGGTTCCATCTCTGCCGGAGGAGTCGACGTGACCCAAGGGTTGCCCAGAGTCGAAGAATTATTTGAATCCAGAACTCCCAAGCTGGTTTCCCCATTGGCCGAGATTTCCGGAAAAGTAGAAGTTGTAGAAACCGATTCCGGTTACAAGATGCGGATCAGAAACACCTCTGTCAAACCCATCGAAGAAAAGGAATACTTGATTCCTCTGACCGCCGAGCTCAAAGTCTCCGACGGTGATCTGGTTACCATCGGTACCCAGCTTGCAGCCGGGTCATTGGATATCAAAGAAGTTTTGGAAGTCCGTGGTCTGCGCGGAGCCCAGGAATATCTCATCGAAGAAATTCAGCTGGTCTACGAATCCCAGGGCATTCCGATTCACGACAAACATTTTGAAGTCATCGTCAGAAAGATGTCCGACCGGGTGCGCGTGCTCTCCTCGGGAGACACCACCCTCCTGCCGGGAGATATCATCGACCGCCACATTTTTGAAAAAGAAAACGCCCGCATTCTGGCCGAAGGTGGAGAGCCGGCTACCGCCCAGGTCGTTATCCTGGGTATTACCAGATCCGCTCTTAAGACCGGTTCATGGCTGTCAGCCGCCTCCTTCATCGAGACTACTTCCCAATTGGCAGACGCTGCCATCGAGGGCCGCACCGATCCGCTCTTGGGTCTGAAAGAAAATGTTATAATTGGCCGCCTCATCCCAGTCAGTCCCGAGAGAGCCGCATATGCCCACAATTAATCAACTTATCAGAAAATCCCGTACCCGTAAGGTCAAAAAGATCAAGGCTACAGCTTTGCGCCGTTCTTTTAACGCCAAGGACCGGGAATTTGTAGAAACCAAAGATCCTTTTAAGCGGGGAGTGATCACTTTGGTCCGGACCATGACTCCCAGAAAACCTAATTCAGCCTTAAGAAAAGTGGCCCGGGTCCGTCTGTCCAACAAAACTGAAGTCACTGCCTACATTCCCGGCATCGGTCACAACCTGGCCGAGCACGGCATTGTTCTGGTCCGTGGAGGCCGGGTCAAAGACCTGCCCGGTGTTAAATATCACATCGTCCGGGGCAAATTTGACGCCACCGGCGTAGAATCCCGCCGTCAAGGCCGCTCCCGTTATGGTACCAAGGCCACATCCGGCCCGGCTACAGCCGCCGCTTCCTAAAAACACTATGCGTTCTAAGCCAAGCTTAATCAGACCTCTTGCTCCAGATCCCATTTACAACCATCCTTTAGTAACCAAACTCATCAACAATATCATGCTGGATGGCAAAAAATCCGTGGCCCAAAAGCAGGTCTACCAAGCTCTGGCCTTGCTCAAATCCCAGGCTAATCCGGATCCTTTGGCCGTTTATCTTCAAGCTGTAGAAAACATCCGTCCCCAAATGGAAGTCCGCTCCAGGCGCATTGGTGGTGCAGCTTATCAAATTCCCGCTCCGGTCCGCGGAGCCCGCAAAGATTCTTTGGCCCTGCGCTGGTTGATCGCAGCTGCCCGTGACCGGTCTAATTCCCAATACCACACTTTTGGCCAAAAATTGGCTGCCGAAATCACCGACGCTCTCAACAATTCCGGAGCTGCGATAAAAAAGAAGTTAGATATGCACCGCATGGCCGAGGCCAACAAGGCCTTCGCTCATTTCAGATGGTGATATGGCCAGATATACCGGACCAAAAAACAGATTAAGCCGGCGTGAGGGCGTAGACCTTTTTGGCAAAGGTACTAAATTACGCCGCTCTACCGTTCCTCCGGGCCAGCACGGGCCCAAGGGTACCCGCCGCGTTTCCGATTACGGTGCTCAATTGCGGGAAAAACAAAAAGCCAAGCGCATCTACGGTCTGACCGAAAAACAGTTTCACCGCACTTTTGTTGAAGCCGCCCGTCACCCCGGAAATACGGGAGAAATCTTCTTCACCCTTTTAGAAACCCGTCTGGACAATGTGGTTTTCCGCCTGGGATTTGTGCCTACCCGGGCCATGGCCCGCCAGATAGTTGGCCACCGCCATATCTTGGTAAATGGCCAGATTGTCAACATCCCTTCCTACCGGGTCCGCCCCGGAGACGTGATTACTCCCGGATCTAATATCCAGCTTCCTGTCTCCGAAAATCCGTCTCTTCCTGCCTGGGTCTCCCGCCAAGGACCAGCCGGCCGGGTAGACCGCGTTCCCCAAAGATCCGATATTGATACTAGCATTCACGATCAACTTATAGTAGAATATTATTCGCGATAATCTCGCTTTTTTTATACATATGACCGCACCACAATTTACCGTTTCTCACAGCAAAAACCAATTCGTCTTTGAGCCTTTGCCTCAAGGCTATGGCCACACTCTAGGCAACGCCCTGCGCAGAACTCTTTATACTTCCATACCCGGAGCCGCCATCACTTCCGTTAAAATCGCCCAGGCCCGCCACCAATTTACGACCATTGAGGGTGTCCGTGAAGACATGGTCCAGCTGATCCTTAATTTAAAACAAGTCCGTGTTTCCTACGCAGGATCCGGACCCGCTACTCTTTCTCTCCAAGCCAAAGGTCCGGGAGAAATTACAGCTAAAGATTTTGACTGCCCATCCGGAGTTTCCATTGCCAATCCGGGGCTGGTTATTGCCCATCTTTCCGATAAATCCGTCAAATTAGATATCGAAGCTCTAGTTGAAACAGGTATGGGTTACTCTCCTGCTGAAGACCGCCAAAGTTCAACCATTGGCGTTATTCCTGTAGACGCCACCTTTTCTCCCGTCTCACTCGTCAACTATTCTGTAGAGGCCACCCGCGTCGGCCGTCTGACCAACTATGACCGCTTAATTTTAGACATAATCACCGATGGTACCGTTACCCCCGAATCAGCCCTCAAGACTGCCTCTCAAACCCTAGTCAACTTTTTCCAAGGCATCATTACTCCCCAATCAGCCCAGTCTGCCAGCTCTGCTCAATCTGCAAAATCCACCTTACTTCCCGGCGGAAATATCTCTGTCGAAGAATTAGATTTACCCACTAGAATTGCCAATGCCTTAGTCAAAGCCGGATTCGACACCGTCGGATCTCTCATTGCTACTCCCAAAACCGAACTAGCCAAGGTCAAAAACCTGGGGGCTAAGTCAGTCAAAATTATTGACCTGGCTCTAAAGGAGCGCGGTTTCGAGTTTACTCTTTAATTGTTCCTGCCAAAGGAAAAATTATGCCTCACAACATCTTTGGCACCAAATTAAATCGTGATACCAATCAGCGTCAAGCCCTGCTCAAAGGATTAGTGGGAGCCTTGCTGCGTTCTGAAGCTATCGAAACCACCGAGGCCAAAGCCCAAGCTGTCCGGGGACTGGTCGAAAAACTCATCACTCTGGCCCGTAAAAAGACGCTTTCCAACATCCGTCAAATTGAATCAGTCGTCATCGACAAAGAGTTGGTTTCAAAACTGGTTTCCGAAATTGCTCCCCGCTTCAAAACCCGGCCCGGGGGATATACCAGACTTATTAAAATGGGCCGCAGATCCGGAGACAACGCTCCCATGGTGAGAATGGAGTTTGTAAAGAAATGATCAAAACCTTCTCTCCTACCCCCAAAGACATTACTCGTAGCTGGCACCTGGTTGACGCCAAAGGTCAGATTTTAGGCAGGCTAGCCACCCAAATGGCTATTCTTTTAATGGGCAAACACAAGCCTTCTTTTGCCCCTCACTTAGACTCTGGCGACGAGGTAGTTGTAGTTAACGCCTCTCAAATTGTGGTTACCGGCAACAAAGCCCAAACCAAAGTCTATAACCGTCATTCCGGCTATCCGGGCGGTTTCAAATCTACCTCATATGCTTTGGCCAAACCGGAAGATATAATTAAACACGCCGTTGCCGGTATGTTGCCTAAAAATAAATTACAGGACCCGAGACTCTTAAGGTTACATATTTATGCAGGGGACACCCATCCATATGGCCAGCACTTCACATAAAATACTCGCTACAGGTGTTGGCAGACGCAAAACTTCCGTGGCCTCTGTCCGCATCACGTCAGGACCAGGTGAAATTGTGGTCAACGGCAAACCCGCTTCCAAATATTTTCCCGGTGAAATTTCCAAAACCCGCTACCAATCTCCTTTTACTGTTGCAGGTGTAGCCAAAAAATATTCTGTTTCCGCCAAAGTTTTCGGCGGGGGATATGAAGGCCAATTAGATTCTTTGGTGTTAGGTATTTCCAGAGGACTGGTAGACATCAATGAAAAATTCAAAACCCTTCTGCGTAATGCTGGGCTTCTGACCCGCGACTCCCGCAAGCGCCAGCGCCGCATGATCGGCATGGGTGGTAAATCAAGGCGAAAGAGACAATCCCCCAAGCGCTAATGCTATACTAAAAACGCAGATGGCCGAGGCAGGTTACAGACAGCTACTTAGTTACAAACTGGCCCAAATTGCTTTTGATTTAGGTTGGGATTTTGTTCCCAAGTATTATTACAAAGTTGAAGACAGCCGCCAGCGTGATCAAATTAAACAAGCACTCCGCTCTTACAAACAAAACATTGTCGAAGGATCTAGTGAACGAAGTTTGTCTTCAAAACTCAAACTTTATGATGTTGCCAAATCTTCTAGCGTAGAAGCCCTAGAAGATTTTGAGGACATTCTTCGATTACAGAACTTGTCTCGTTGGCAAAAAGCTGATCCCAGACTTAGTAAACTTCATACGGTTTTTGAAACTCCTAACCCTTCTAATCCTTCTTTTCCCCCTCATCCCTCCGTCAGTAAGACATCCGAAGTATTAGGGGGATTAGGGGGAAGGGAAGAAACAGAAGCTGTTGTAAATTATCTTATCGATTTACTGCTACGTGGCGGTTTTCTCCTGGATCGGCAAATCGACGCCATTGAAGAAAAACACCGGCGCGAAGGTGGCTACAACGAAAATCTTTTCAGAAAACGCTTGGAATATAAAAAATTCCACCCTGATCCACCTAATCCCCCTAATCCCTCTAATCCTCCTCGTTCTTCGTGATACCATGGAATCAGTGAAAAAAGTTGGTTTGGCGGTTTTGACAGCGGTTACCATTGCAGGGACGGGTTTGATTTATAAAAATTTTGTTAATCCTTACGAAACTGTTTACAAGATTGCTGATGGAGACACCTTTATTTTGGAAAACAACAAGCAGGCCGTCCGCCTTTTTGGTATCGATGCTCCGGAAATGGATAATTGCTACGGCCCGGAAAGTTATTCCCGGTTAAGTCAGCTTTTAAAAAAGAAACAAGTTCAACTCAAAGAACCTCTTGTCGATAAATTCGGCCGGATTGTGGCTCTGGTATATGTTAACGGTAAATTAATAAATGAAACTCTGATTAAAGAAGGTTACGCCGCCTATCGCAGTGAACCTGGTAGTGGTAAAGAAGTTATGAAAGCCGCCCATGAGATAGCTAAATCAAAAAAGATCGGTATTTACTCGTCTGACTGTACCGACGAGACTCCCCCGGATTCCAAATGCGCCATCAAAGGCAATCATGATTTAGACCGGAATGACTATTTATATCTTCTTCCCAGTTGTCCTTATTACGCTCCGGTAATAATAAGAAGATTCGAAGGTGACCGCTGGTTTTGTACAGAATCCGAAGCCAAAAAAGCCGGCTTCAAAATTTCCTCCGCCTGCGCCATGGGTACCAAAAGAGAATAGGAATTCACAAACTTAAAATGGGCGAGCGGTTGAATTTCAGCTCTGTTCCATTACCCAACACGATTTTCAGTCTGGGAAAATCCGGCCGATTGATATTGTTGGTATCCCAGGAAAGTCCTGGATATTTTTTGACCAGGTCTTCAAAAGGAGAATTAATCGTAAATTCCGCGTGTTCATATCCCGACCTTCGTAACTCTCCGGCTTTTGGCTCTATCAGTTCAACGGCAGAAATAAGATAGTCTTTATATTTTAAAGGCTTGAAAAGCTCAAATATCCCAACCCTTCGACCAGAAACCATGGCCTCTCTAAATAATTTTCCTGCGATCAAAAATTCTAATTTAATCTTGTCATACTCTTCGCTCGAACCAGCACTATAGCCTAAATGATCTAGAGGAAAATCGGTTACATTAATTCCTATTTTTTCGATTTCCAGAAGCCACGAGTCCAAGAAAGCCGAATACTCGTCAATTTTCATAAGTCG
>ERZ1292629.2639-Hain-H43-01um-R1-2639-length-14714-cov-4_pt1 | contig 14714 bp, 15 predicted proteins | sample MGYA00564399_ERZ1292629 | MGnify/ENA primary metagenome ERZ1292629 (study PRJEB36523, sample SAMEA6512636) | groundwater metagenome | collected 2019-01-08 | study: AquaDiva: Metagenomics assemblies of 32 groundwater samples
CTTAAATAAGGATATTCTGGGCTCATTGCAATAATCTTAAATATTCCACTCGGTTCAATACCTGCTCCAGCAACTGCACTCATATAAACAACTGCGAAAGGTAGTTCCTGGCTTATTTTTCTTTCCAAGTCAGATTTTTCAGTCTTAGGATAAAAATAGATTGCAAAAAAAGTAATTACTCCCAGTATTAAAGGAATAAGTAACATCTCTATTCCACGAACAATAAAATTACCTTTGTATGGAATTAATCCCTCTGAAAGATTAAATGTAAATAAAGTAAATATTACGGCAAAAATTATTCCTACCAAAACTACCAATAGGGTAGTTAATAATGCAATTGAAACATAACTTTCAGCTAAAATGTCCATATTGGCTTGTTTTAAGCTTTTGGAAATTGATTCAAAGTATCCCTTCTTCATAAGCCTTCTAGACAAGGCCAAAAATATCTTATTTGACATCTTAAGATAAAACCTAGGATTTCTAAATTGGTCAACTGTCTCTATTTCAACATTTTCTTTTCTATGCAGTAATTTAATATTATTATCACTTATTCTCAAATCTTCTAGAAATTGTTTACGATCTTTTTTACTTAAAGTTATAATAATATTACTCCCATTCCAATTTGTTTCTATTCTTTCAAAGGGTAGCTCTGTCTTTACAGAACTAGGAAGCTTTTGGGCAAGACTAATTCTTTGTATAATCGCAGGAAGATTTTTATTTATAATTTTTATCTTATTCTTCAAAGCATCTACTGTCTTTTTTATAATTACTCGTTCATTACCCGAAGCATTCTCAATACGTTGGTTATACAATACCAATTCTCTCAGTATCAATATTTCAGTCTCTATATTTTTAGTGAATTCTTCAATCATAGCATTTTATCTATAGATTCAATTATAAGTATTATCTCTTTTTTTATATTTTCCAACTTATCAGAATCTTTATTCTTCAATGCCTCCTCCATTTTTTTAGAATATTCTTTAAGGGTAGTCAATAGGCTTGCAAGGGTTATCACCTCTTCTTTATTCATTTTACTAAAAACCTAACTTCGTTTATATATCTTTCACTGAGTTTGAATACCATACTTAAGCAGAACACTAGTAGGATTTTTATAATACTCATTTATTATATCGCCTATCTCTTGAAAACCAAATACGCCTCGTTTGTATAATTCATAAAGAAGTTTAGTTCTAACAGCAAAATCTTTGTAAATTGATTCAAGAGGAATACCATGTCTTGTTGCTATTTTTTCAAACACTTTACTTTGTTTCTTGAAAAAAAACTCATTTTTAGAAGCATCCCAAACTAATGGAGTATTTACAATAGCACTTCCATCATTTGCAACATTAATTATTTCTACAACTTCTCTCACTTTTCTAGTTTCTTTTTTAGCGACAGTTGCTTGAGAGATTATTGCAACACAATCTAAGGTATTAACTAAACTGGGAGGCAATTCAATTGGGGGAGTTTGTAGTCTTCTTATCAAAGTATTAACAGAATCTGCGTGCATAGTACTTAATGAAGCATGTCCAGAAGCCATTCCTTGAAACAAAACAAATGCTTCCTTACCTCTAACTTCTCCAACAATCAAATAATCAGGACTTTGTCTGAATGAGCTTTTTAATAAAGCAAATAAATCAACCTCTCCGACTTTACCTATTCCTATAGAAGGTCTAGCTACAGCAGGTAACCAATTCTCTCTTGGAAGATTAATTTCTCTAGTATCTTCTATAGATACTACTCTTGCCTCAGGAGGAATAAAAAATGCAAGAGCATTTAACAGAGTAGTCTTTCCAGAAGCAGTTGCTCCAGCAATAAGCAAGCTCATTTTATATTGAAGCAATATCCAAAAGTAAGCCAACATCTCTGGGCTCATAGTTCCAAAAGCAATGAGCTGTGTAGGCGTCCAAGGAATTTTTGTAAACTTTCTTATGGTAAAAGTTGGGCCTCTAGAAGTCACGTCTTTTGTGTAAGAAGCATTGACTCTGCTTCCATCAGGGAGAGTACCATCCAACAAAGGTTGAGCATAGGAAATATACCTTCCGCTTCTCTGAGATAATTTCTCAACAAAACTTGCTAACTTATCTATATCTTCAAATACAACATTCGTTCGCATGTTTCTATAAACTCTATGAATTATGTAAATAGGACTATTTATTCCGTTACACTCAATATCTTCAATATAATAATCTCTAAGCAAGGGTTCAATTTCCTGAAGTCCGATAAAGTCTCTAAATAAATAATAAAACATTTTGTCATAAGACTTTTCATTAACTTTAAAATTTAATTCATCAATCAAAAGCTTTGCAGTTTTATCTATATACACAGATGTCGCCTCAATAGTATTATCTACTGCAACATTAACATTAATTAATTCCATCATCGCATTTTCTAATGTTATCAAAACTTCTTTTTCTTCAGAGGTTAAGATAGGTTCTTCTATATTGTAAACCACTTCACTAGTCTTTGCATCCCAATAAACGTGTGCACTAGCATAAGGTGGTATAAGCATATATCTAACATCAATCTTAGTCTTATCTTCGAATTTTGGCAAAGGAGGGATTTGAGGATTAAGATTTATCTGGGTCATTAATATATACACTAGAATAGATATTTAAAACTATTCACAAAGAAATCAAAAACACGATGCGCCACCACGGCTTAAACCTCAAGGACTTTATGTCCTTGATGGCACTCAAGAACTTCGTTCTTGATGAGCCGTGGTTTGTGACAGGCGCTCGTGTTTTGGATGCTCAAGAACGCCACGGGTTAAAACCCGTGGCGTTCTTGACATCAACCTCTAAACTAAACTTCAGATATGTCTATTAAACTTTTGGAAGGAGAGCCAATAAACCCATTATTGCTAACTATTAATTTATAAGGTGTTGGGCTTCCAAAATATTCTTTCGAACTATTTTTCCCATTCACAGTTATTTGAACAGTGTTACTGTAGTTTAAAGTCAAATAAACGTCATATTTTTTTTGTTTAGCCAAAGTCAAAATGTCTACTGCACCCATATTAATAGTACTATTAACTTGAGAATATTCACTTGCTAAATTTTCAAATTTAAAAGTTATTGTATTATTCAGTACATTAAAGATTAAATCTCCTTTCTTGAATTTTATTTCATAAGTTCTTCTATTTCCTGGACCTTGTGTAGAAATATCAAATACAATCTTATCAAAATCTTGTAGCGAAGAAATAGTCTGTTCTATCATTGTTTTTTCCTGAATTGCAGTAATCTTAGGCGTTGCAAAAGCCAGAACCATACCAATTAATGCTAAGCCTATTAGAGTATATAATGTAGTCTCTATCCAAACTTGTCCTTTCATTAACATTTCTCCAAACTTATTTTATCAGAAACAAATTCACAAACTTTTCCATTAATCAATTTAGTTTTTAATCCTGCTTCTAAATATTGATTTCCATCTTTATATTGATAGCTATAAAATTCACCTACATTAGGTATCTTGATTTTTCCAGTTCCATCTGACATATTCAGATGTAAAGAATAACTTCCATTTCTAGCTTCAATTACTTTTCCTGAATCGATTCCATCCAAAACAAGATCAAATCCGTTTACATTACGACTTGAATCTTTTTCCCCCGTGGCTTTAACAGAAATGAACACAGTAAGGTTATTGTTATAACAATTTCGATTATCTCCCCTTTCAAATAAAAACATGCTTTGTACATTTAAGCACTCCGTACTTTTTTGTAATTGATTTTTAACAAAAGGCACAACAAAACCTGCCAAGGCAGTAGCAGCCAATACAGTAAGTAATAAAATTAATACTGTAGCAACAACAGCAGATAACGCAACTTTATTCATCATATTAAGGTACAGTTAATTCTTTTCCTGAATCTTCACAAGCATAGTCTTCATTTTGTTGTCCTTTAGTTCCAACAATTCTAGGCACAAGAGATAATAACTGTCCTGAGCTCATAGCAGAATCAACAAATTTTATTACACAGCTGTCTCCTGAATTAACTGTTTTTCCAGTATCACAACCAGCAGTACCTATAAAATTTCTACTATCCGTATTAATACTATAAAGATCAATTTGATATAAAGCAATCTTTCCCTTGTTTAAGACGGTAACATCTAAATTACTAGGTTCAACCTCAGAATTGATTGCCTCCGCATCAAATACTACATCTGAACAAGAATTCTCAATTGGTTCACCGAACTTAACATTTTTTTCAGTCAAAAAGCTTCTAGCCCAAAGAAAAATAATCATTGCAAGAACTAACGCAATAACAATCAAAAGAGCAGTAGCAACAACAGGAGTAATTCCTCTTTTATTCATTAAAATCAGTAATACCAGTTGTTTAAAAATCTTCTCTACCTATTAAACCTCTTTCTTTAAATATTCAAATGCAGAATATGCAGCAGTACAACCTTCTGCGACTCCAGTTATAGCTTGCTTAAACGGTTTATCTGTCACATCTCCAGCCGCAAAGACTCCAGGTACGTTAGTTTCAGAAGTTCTATGATTTATGACTATTTCGTCATGATCATTAGTCTTTACACCTATTCTTTTAGCAATTTCCGAGAGTACAATATGACCTATTGCTACAAAAACGCCATTAACTAAAAGCTCATTATTCCCATTGTATTTTTTATCAAGTATAATGGATCTAACAACATTATCTCCTCTAACCTCTAAAACATTAGTATTGTTTATTATTTCTATTTTAGGATTATTAATAACTCTTTGATAATTTATAGGTTCTGGTCTTATTTTTTCTTTTCGATATATAATATATACTTTTTTTGCATGTTCTGCCAAAACTAACGCATCTTTTGCAGCAGCATCAGACCCGCCAATCACTACAGTAATTTTATTTTTATATAAAGGAGCATCACAAAGAGCACAATAAGCTATTCCTTTATTTTCAAATTCTTTGCCTCCAGGTACTTCAAGCTTTTTCCATTTTGTTCCAGTAGCAAACAAAATTGTTTTGGAAAAATATTCTCCCTGATCAGTTTTTATAACGAACTTATTATTATCTTGATGAACAGTTTCAACCTTCTCTTCTTTTATGCTAACAAGATCATAACTAAGAGCATGATTTTTTATGGAATCTGCTAATTCCCTTCCTGTTAGCTTAATAAATCCCGGGTAGTTTTCAACGGTATTAGTTGTAGTAATAACTCCTCCAACAGAAAGCTCCGAACCAGAAGTAGCTCCTAAACATAATGTTTTCATTCCCAATCTTGCTCCATACATTGCAGCAGCAAGTCCAGCAACTCCCGCACCAATTATAATAAAATCATAATTTTCATTACCTTCTTTTAGTGTCATAAAGTTTATTAAAATATAGAGTTAATAACTCTTTTCATTGACTCTAGAAAACTTAATTAATACTTAAATCTCAACTTCCAAATGGACAAAAAGCTCATTACATATCTAACCCAAAGAGATATTCGTTATACCGTTTATAATCATCCGGCAATATTTACTGTATCAGAATCTAAAAAGTTGAATCTCAAAATACCTGGCGCTCATACAAAAAATCTCTTTTTAAAAGATGAAAAATTAAATTTTTATCTTATCTGTTGTTTAGGAGATAAAAGAGTTAATTTAAAAGAACTAAAGAAGCATCTTTCTGTTAAAGAACTGCATTTTGCTTCTCTAGAAGAACTAAAAAAAGAACTCCAAACTACTCCAGGTTCTGTGTCTCTATTTGCAATGATATACTCTTCATCTGTCAAACTATTATTAGACCAAGAAATTTGGGACTCTGATTTAGTAGGTTTCCATCCAAATGTAAACACTTCTACATTAGTTCTCACTCATAAAGATCTAAAAATATTTTATGACTCTTTAAAATGCAGAAAAGAGGTGCTAAAAATTGCATAAGTTATATGCACTAGTATTAGCACTAGTTCTAACTGCTACAATTGCTAATTTAATTTTTATTATAAAAGGAAGCGATTTAAATGAATTAGAAACAGTAACCGTTTCTAGAGTAATCGACGGAGATACTTTAGTTCTAGATGATAAAAGAACAATTAGACTCATAAACATAAATTCTCCAGAAAAAGACAGTCCTCTTTCAGAGCAAGCAACTAATGTTCTATCAACTCTAACAGATAAAACCATTCAGATTGAATCGCTAGGGCTTGAAAAATATGGCAGAACTCTTGCAAGGATTTATACTCCAGAATACATTAATTTAGAGTTAGTTCAAAAAGGGCTAGCTTCAAAATTTTTAGTTAATAATGATGAACTCAAAGCATTTTATCGCGCCGAAGAAAAAGCAATAGAATCTCAATTAGGAATATGGCACGATTCATTATACTCAAACTGCATAAAAACAAAAGTCAATGCAAAAGACGAAGAAGTTATTATAGAGAACTCTTGTAGTTCAATTAACATTAGTGGCTGGACGATAAAAGACGAGAGCAGAAAAATCTATAAATTTAATATAATTCTAAACTCCAATCTCATACTTCATACGGGAGAAGGAAATGACCAAGGAGAGAATTTATACTGGAAGTCAAGTAATGTATGGAATAACGACAGAGACACATTATACTTATTTGATTCTGAGAACCATCTTGTTTCTCATTATTCTTACGGTTATTAGATTTAATCTTACCTCAGCAGAAAACCAGCTTACTTTAATATTTCCAGACACAGTTCATGTATCTGAAGAATTTGAAGTTTCAGTAGATTCAACGAGCAATAAAACTTCAGATATAAAAATTTATATTCATAATTCTTCAGATGAAAAGATAACACGAAGCGAAGTGCTCTCTCAAATATTAGATTCAACGTGGAAAGACTCTTGGTTATATGTTTCATCAATTTTTCCATCAAAAAAGACATTTAAGCTAAAAGCAGATACATACTCATCAACTTCAGAAATTTGTCTACAAATTCGTCAAGTAAATAAAACCACTTATGATAAAATATGTCTTCCTATAAACCTCTTTCCTTCATCTTCACAAGAATTAAATCAAGAAATTCAGCAGGAAAATACTTTCTTAATAAAATCAAATAATAAGTCCACTAATAAAAAACACCAAGGACTTATTTACACAGATAACTCTATTTCAACACCATCTCATTCAATTGTATCAACAGATACGTCAGAAAATGATAATCCAATTCATTTTCATTCAAACAATTCTCAGCAATTTGAATTTTATACAAAAGAACATTATTATGAAAAAACAATTCTTTATTCATTCATAATTATTTCAGTTCTAGCACTATTTTTAATGTTTAGAAAGAAGATATAACTAATTAGTCTTCTTGCTCGATTCTAGGCGCAAGAACAAAAGAAAGCATTACGTTCCCAGTTGGGAAATCGATTCTCATTGGATGATTATCCGAAAAGCTTAGAGTAACTTTAGAAGATATCTTTGTTCCTTTTGTAAACTTATTCAAATAGTCAAGAGAAAATCTTGCCTTGCTGGTAGCTGAATATATTTCAACTTCATCGGATGAAAATTCTGTCCTTGCCGAATTCAATCCAGAAGCTTCAACAATAAACTTAGTAGGTTCAGCAATAAAAGTGCAAGCATCTGACACAACCAATCCATCTTCTACCACTTCTAAAAATGCATCAGCATCCATTTTTATTACAGACTTAAATTCCCACTGAGGCAGTTCTTTATCTTCAGAATCAAGATCTAATAATGCCAAAGAGAAATCTCTTCTAATTCTATCCTGAATTCCTAATTTTAAAATATTGTCTTCAGTTTCAAGAGTAAGAGTACTTCCTGCTTTACATCTTCTCAAAACAGCTTTAAGGTTTTCAAGATTGATTCCCAATACTTCATCCTTTTGAAGTTCAAACTGTGAAAATAAAGAGGAAGGCATTTTAAAGTGAACCATTGCAACGTTTGCAGGATCTATAGCATTCAAACTGAGCCCTTCTGGATTCACCTTTATTTTAACTTCCGTTACCAACTCAGATATAATTCCTATCATATCTGAAAAAAGCTTCGGGCTATCTAATTTCAACCTCATGTTTTTTCATGATTACATGAGCTTTTAAGGTTTGTTGTAGTCAAAGATAACAAACCTCTTCGAGTAATTCAAATCCCAAGTATAACAAATAATATAAAACAATTATTTCTGAGATTAACATGGAAGAACAAAGTGAAAAAGAGAAAAGAGTACGAGCAATAACAAGGCTATACTATTCAAATCCCTCTATTCAAAAAGCAATTCTGGAATTTTGTCAGCAAAGAGAGACAGTACCAAGATATTTTGAAGGATTTGGTAAGAGACCAGACGTTCTTACTTACCCTTCAGATATAATGGGTTTAGTAAATAAAGGAGCTACTTCATTTCATACATCAGAAGAGATTTGGAATGACCCATTAAACCTTAAAACTGATATGACTCAAGAAGAAATAAAGTCTCTTAGAAAATCTTGGGATCTTCTAATCGATGTAGACTCTCCTTTTTTAGATTGTTCAAAAATTGCAACTCAACTTTTAATCGCAGCACTTGAACAACACGGAATAAAAAATTTTTGTATAAAATTCTCAGGCTCTAAAGGATTCCACATAATTGTTTCAGGAAAAGCTTTTCCAGAGGAATATGACGGAAAATTAATGAAAGAAATGTTTCCTGAGTGGCCTAGAGCAATATCGGAATACCTCATGGATCACATAAAAAGAGAATATAATGTCAGAGTAGGGCAGATACTGGGAGAAAAAGAAGTTTTGGCAAGAACTAATTTAAAAAAAGAAGATCTCGACAAAGTCAGTTGTAAAAAATGTGGTCAAGAAGCAGTAAAAGGAGAGATTACTCTATATTTATGTCCTATATGCCACATGAAACTAAATAGAAAAGAAGTAAAACAACCAAATAGAAAAATAAGGTGCTTAAATGGAAAGTGCGGAGGAATATTAGAAGTATTAGAAAATAAAGAATATTATTTTTGTGAAAATTGCAAGGATTTTGAAAATGATAAGATTGCTCTTGACTCAGAGAAAAATCCCGAAATGTTTGAGAAGTTTAGGGGAATGCCCGCAAAAGAATTTGCTAATTTAGACATGGTTTTAGTTGCTCCAAGACATCTTTTTAGGACTCCTTACTCTTTAAACGAAAAAACTTCTCTTGCATCTATAGTTATTACAAAAGAAGAACTAAATAATTTCTCTCCAAAAGATGCAGACCCTCTCAAAGTAAAAATAAAAGATTTTCTTCCAAATAATTCTCCAGAAGAAGCAAAAAAACTTCTAATTGAATCTCTAAAATGGAAAAAGGATAAAGAATCTCTAAAGGAAGAAGTACAAACGAAAAAATATGCGAAATACGATAAGATAGATGTTCAAGGAGTAACCGAAGAGATGTTCCCAGCTCCAATCAAAAAGTTATTTAAAGGATTAACAGACGGGAAAAAAAGAGGGCTTTTTATAATAATTACTTTCCTCAAAAGTCTTAATTTTCCATCAGAGTATATTATTAAAAAGGTTAATGAATGGAATAAACTCAATGAACCTCCATTAAGAGAAGGATATGTCAAAAGTCAGTTAGATTGGCATTTAAGGCAAAAAAAACAGATTCTTCCTCCTAACTATGAGAATCCTAGTTTCTACAAAGATCTAAACCTTCTAGACAAAAAACCAGATGCAAAAAATCCTATTTCAGAGGTTTTGAGAAAATTAAGAAGCAATTATTAACATTCTACAACTTTTTTGTTTAATCTTAAACAATTTGAAACTTGTAAATAAATAGTTTGGTTTTCAGTCAGATTTAAACTAAATCCTTCTATCGGAAGATAATATTTATTACCTTCAAATTGACAACTTGAACAACTTCCTCCACAAATCCAATTGTAAACAGTATATCCATTTTCATCTAAACCAAAATCAATTGAATTTACACCATTCAGATTAGTCATTGAACCAATAGAAATTTCTATTTTTTTAGTATTATTATTAAAACAGGCACTCTGAACTTCAAGAAGAGAGTTCAATTTTAAGTCAAGGCATGAAATTGCAGGAGACAAAGAAGCAGTCAAAGCAGGTTTCAATGATACATATACCGCACTAATTGCAATCACTGAAACTAATATTATCAACACAGTCGCTACAACATTTGAAATCCCTTTTTTGTTTATATTTTGCATGCTAAATTATTGAGTCCCTCCAAATTTGTCTCACTTAATATTTGTCCACTGTTATTTTCTATTCTCAACTTTAATGGTTGATCAACGAAAGGTACAGTTAATATAAATTCCTTATCACTAACATTGGCGCCTCCTTCAATTATTTCAGCACCTTCAGGTTGAATGTCAGTATATATCATTTCAGCATTAATAGGCGTTTGTATTATTTTACCCCCATTTTCGTCTAAAACACTGTAATTGTATTGCCCCACATTAGGAGCCCCGCTTGCACATCCGATTTCCAAACTCTTATCAATAATTTCTATAGAACCATTAACAATTTTTCCAATGACAAGATAGTATTTCTGATTATTACAATATTCATTAATAATAACGTTTCCAGTTATTTTACTATTAGAAGCACTTCTTTTTTCCAAAATAGAGTTAATAATTCCTTTATCAAATTTGCCATAATCTCTTGTAGAAAGCGTTCTCATCAATCCTGCGTCAATCGATCTAAAGTACTTATCTTCTCCGCATCCTTCAAAGCAACCATCTGACACATCAAATTTATCACAGCTAGAAAGGCAATTTTTGGACATAAATCCAATTGTTGCAGGTACATACTCATCATCCAATCCTGCGAATACATGTGCAAACTCATGCAATAAAGTAGATAACGGATGTTCAGAATTTATACTTATAACATTTTGATATGCGGAGCTTCTAATACTATTTCCTTGCTTTTGAAGAACAACTATATAATCATTAGGACAAGACGCTGCCTTTTTAACTAAATCGCTTGAATGACAGTATAAAGCAATTCCCTTATATAATTCACACACAGGAGTATAGTCATCGATATAATAAAAATTAAACGCATTTTGAGAGTTGACATAAGGCTCACTGTTCAAGAAATATTGCATATTTTTTTCAGCAATTCCTTTTTCTGAAAAAAATAAGATGTTAAATGCTTTTTCATTATTGAACTTTAGAGTTTTACACTCTTGAAGATTTGTTACAGGACTTTTTTTTAAACTCTCCTTAAAAAAAATTATTCCTCCAGCTAGAATAACAATTATAAGAATTATTACAATTAAGGTCTTATTTTCCATTTAACCTTAAATTTTATTCTATTTAAATAAATGTCTGTTTAGGTTTTATATGCTTAGGAATTGGAGAATTTGATTTGTCAGTACAAGATAATAATATAAACTTCATAACCCTTTGTATATAATAAAGACTAATCTTTCTTATCTAATAAGCAATCTCACAGAAAAAGATATAGACTATTTAGCTTCATCTATGGGAGTTCATTTTTTATGTCAAGAATTACATGCGATAAACCTCTTTATCCCAGAAACTCTTAGTTTCTGGAGACCATCAAGAACATAAAGTTCTTGAGGCTTTAGTGGTGAAATAAAGAGCATGTAATTCTTGAGCATGCTCAAGAACCATACTCGTTGGCACGCCATACACTTCAGTGTATGGTTCTTGACAAATGAGAATTTAGGAAAAGCAGAAAAAATTCAAATCATTCTATCTGAGTCAGAGGAAAAAATAATATCAAACATTCATAAACTTAAAATAGACCTTGACTTGATTTAAAGAGGTTTCTCTATTGTTTATTAGTATAATGAATTATGTCCTAGACAACATTTTTAAAGAACCTCTTCTTATCTAAACAATGGTGAATAAAGGGATGAAAAATAATCTAATTTTTGTGTTTGTTTCTTTGTTAGCTTTTGGTCTTTTGGTACCTATTTTGCTTTCTAATTCTTCTGCTCAGAGTACCTCTTCAGTTGATAAGGCATATACATGTTTACAAAATCAAATCTCCTCAAGATCAACATTAACTCTGCAGGAATCCTTATTTGCAGTTATGGCTCTAGGAAACTACAAGTCTATTCTTAACAATCTTTCTGAACAAAAATCTTCAGACAATTGCTGGCCAAAGACAGGATGCAAAATAAAGGAAACAGCACAGGGGTTGTTGGCATACAATCGAGTAGGTTCTTCTACACTAGGAATAGAGACATGGCTTCTAGCAAGAAATGGTACAACAACTGACCTCTCTTGGTACTTGGAGATAGACACAGAAAGTCATGAATCCTCTGCATGTACTGTTAAATATTCAGGAGGACAGGCTTCAATCAATATAGGTTCTGACATGAAATTATCTGGCTCAGCAGGTTCATGTTTTAGTATTTCTAGTTCAGGATATCTTCTTAGAATTAGAGACTCATGTCTAGACAAAGAATTTCAAGTCTCCTGCGATAAAGGATTTATTTCTTCATTATTATATCAAAAGAATAAAGGAGAAAATATTGATTGTTTAGATCAAGGTAATACAACTTGTTATGTTTTAGGCGAAACTCATGGAGCTCCTTCTTTAGGTTCAACTTCAGAAAGAATCAAAGCCTCCTGTTTTAAGTTATCAGGAGTATGTGATTACGAAGGATCACTGTGGGCAACTCTCGCACTGCAACAGGCAGGAAGAAATATTGATTCATATACTCCCTACCTTATTGCTCTTGCAGAGGATTATGAAAGATACTTTCCATATTCATTTCTTTCAAATATTCTTGGAGGATCCGATGAGCTTTCTTATTCTAAAGTTCTAGAACTTAGAAAACAAAATCAATACTGGGAAATGTCCGCAAGCCCATATAACAGATTTTATGATACTGCATTAGGCATGCTTGCTTTAGGTTCTGGATCAACTCAAGACGAAATCTCAAAGACTCAAACTTACCTTCAGAATATTCAAACTAAAGAAGGATGTTGGAACAATAATAATATAAGAGATACAGCAATATTACTTTATTCTGGTTGGAAGAAAACGACTTCTGGAGGTACTGGTGGAACTGGAACTTCAACAGGCTCTTCGAGTGGTTGTAAAAATGCAGGATATTTCTGTGAAAAATTAAGCGATTGCATTTCTTCAAATGGCACATCTTTAGCAGGTTATAGTTGCGATGGTGTTTCAATGTGTTGTTCAGTTCAAGTTCCTAAACCAACATGTAACTCCCAAAATGGAATAATTTGTCCCGCTCAAACAGAATGTTCTGGCTCAATATTTGTCGCTTCAGATACTCAAGGATGTTGTCTCGGCACATGTAGTCCAATAACCAATTCAAATGAATGCGAACAGTCTGGAGGACTTTGCGCTTCAAGCTGTACTTCTTCAGAAACTCAGACCTCAAGTCAATGTTCATCTTTCTCTCAATTTTGTTGTGTTCCAACTTCTTCCTCATCTTCAAGTCTTTGGTGGATAATTATTCTAGTTGTTCTTATAATTCTTATAGTAATTGCAATTTTAATTAGACACAGGATACAGATGTGGTGGTTCTCAAGAAAATCAGGCACCTCAGTTAAACCTGTAACGAGAGGTCCTCCAATGCCTCCTTCGTCTAGTTACAGACCTAATTTTCCTCAAAGACCTATGAATCGCCAAATGCCTCCTCAAATTCAAGCAAGACCCTCTCAATCTTTATCATCAAGACCTCTTCCACCAAAAGGCAAACCAGGAGTTAGCAAAGACTATGAAGATACTTTAAAGAAGCTGAAGGAAATGAGTAAGTAATTCAACTTAATATTAGTTTGACCAATTTAATCTATTTTAAACATAATTGCTGACTAATAAAAAGAATAGAAATATTTATTTCTCGTGTATTTTTGAATCTAAAGTTTTAGCTACAGGTTTTCCATCAAGCTCTACAACTGCAATTTTTCCATCGACTACATAAAATTTGTCTGCAATTCCATTTCCATTTAAATCTGCCGACTGAATTACTGGAGCTCTTGCTTTTTCTAATTCTATGTCCTTTTCGGTAGGTCCAAAATAGTGTCTGCATCCGTAAGCGCACCCAAGAATTACTGCTGTAACTGCTAGACCTTCTCCCAAGTGACTAAAAAATTGCGAGCTGTACCATTTACCATTTGCCATTGAAAACGGAAAACCTTATGTTTTATAAATCTTTTCATTTGTTACCTTTTGAGAATGTTAACAATAATGCGAGAAATCGGTTTCGAACGAACTTGAATACTGGAGATGTTTTCCTTTGTTCCGCTTAAGTCATTCTGAAACATCATGCTATCGTATCTAATCTCGTTTAAACCTAATTGACGAATCGTTCTTATCATTCAGGTCTTGCTTTAACTTCGACCACTCGCCCTAGATATGAAAGTTGCCCGCGCCCCTTCGGGATAGAAAGTATTGGCTTTCGTCAAGAAGATAAAATTTAATAAGTTAGCTTATCTGTTTTTTCAATGTCAGAAAAGAAAAACAAAGTTGCTCTTGAAAAGACCATTTCATATTGGAGTAAGCAGCAAGAATTAGACAAATTTAATTATAATCTTTCCATAAATCAGATAGATAGTCAAATAACTTTCTTAGGCGCTTTTTTTATTCCTCTTATTCTTTCTGGAATTTCTTTAGTAATAACTCAAAAATATCTATATGGTTTTATTATAGTAGTGTTTTGTGCAATTGTCTTTCCGATAATGTTATGGTTTTTTGGGAAAAATAACAGGCGAGAATTAAAAAATGCAAAAGAAGCATTTAGAATGAGAGAAGCAATGCTAAGGGTTTTCTATAATGATTTAGGAGTTAATACTGATTTACTAG
>ERZ1292629.2642-Hain-H43-01um-R1-2642-length-14701-cov-5_pt1 | contig 14701 bp, 13 predicted proteins | sample MGYA00564399_ERZ1292629 | MGnify/ENA primary metagenome ERZ1292629 (study PRJEB36523, sample SAMEA6512636) | groundwater metagenome | collected 2019-01-08 | study: AquaDiva: Metagenomics assemblies of 32 groundwater samples
CCAACTATTACATTTCGGTAGCCCCCGGCATGATTGCCGCCAATAAAGCAAGCTATGTTCTTCAAGTCAAAGGAACATCAATGATCGATGATGGAATATTAGATGGAGATTACGTCGTCATCCAACATCAACAGGATGCCAAAAACGGGGATATCGTCGTCGCACTTCTTCCGAGTGGTTTAGCTACCCTCAAGCGCATCTACTTTGAAAAAGACCGGATTAAATTGATGCCCGCAAACTCGCAGATGTCCCCTATTTTTGCAACCCACGTCAAGATCCAGGGCCGGGTCGTCGGATTAATCAGAAAGTATTCCGCTTAAGTAATCTCTTTGAGCTCTTCTGGTGATACTCCCGGCACATCCGGATGTCGTTTGTGTTGAATATATTCATAGACCATCGGCAGAACTGATAATCCGATTATCGCAAATACTACATAATGGAAGTTTTCCTGAATAATGGGAATATTACCAAAAAAGTAGCCGAGGAAAGTAAAAAGCGTGACCCAAAGCACTCCGCCAATAACGTTATACGCAATAAATTTTTTATAGTCCATGGTTCCTACGCCTGCAACAAACGGAGCGAACGTTCGAATAATAGGAACAAATCGGGCTAAAATAATCGTCTTACCCCCGTATTTTTTGTAAAACTGTTCGGTTTTGTCGATATGCTCTTGGTTAATGAATTTGATCTTGGGGTTATCGACGATTTTTCTGCCGAAATAATGCCCAATCCAGTAGTTGACGGTATCTCCAAGGATAGCTGCGACCAAAAGGAGGAGGATAACAAGGCCAATATCGAGAGACCCCAGAGACGCGATAGCTCCTGCAGCAAACAAGAGTGAATCGCCGGGGAGAAATGGCGTAATGACAAGCCCAGTCTCGGCAAATACGATTAAAAATAGGATGACGTAGGTAAGGGCGCCGTAGGTACTGACAATCTGGCTTAAATATTCATCCAGATGTAAAATAATGTCCATATGGGAGCATTATATCTTGTAGCAACTCCAATTGGGAACCTTGAGGATATCACGATCCGCGCCAAAAAAACACTTGCCTCTGTTGATTTCATCCTCTGCGAGGATACCAGGCGAACAGCAAACCTTATTACTCACGCAAAATTAGTGCGTTTTGATGAGCATACCGAGGGCAAAATGCTCCCTGAAATCATTGATATACTCGCGCATAAGAATGTCGCACTCGTCTGCGACTCGGGTACCCCGCTTATCTCCGATCCTGGCTATAGACTTGTTTCAGAATGTATCAAGCGAGGAATTAAGGTCGTAAGCATTCCTGGACCATCGGCCGTCTTGGCTGCACTTACGAGTTCAGGGCTCCCCTCCAATAAATTCATGTTCCTTGGTTACCCACCCGAAAAACAATCCCACCGCATAAAGCTTTTTAGTTCGCTTCCAAAAGACACAACGCTCATTTTCTACTGCGCTCCACACAAATTAGCGCAGACGCTAGGAGACCTGAAGGAATCATTGGGAGATATTGAAATCGTCATCGCACGAGAACTAACAAAGATTCACGAAGAAATATGGAGAGGGAAACTATCCGAGGCACAAACGCGAGAATTCAAAGGTGAACTTGTTCTTCTCTTTACACTTCCGAAGTGAAATGAGTTTGCACATCGGGAATTTACTCAAATGTAAGGTGTTTGATTTCTTCGAGCCGTTTCCCATAATCAACCCTATCCATAACAAATTCAAAATATTTTTGAGGACTACGAAAATGCTTCAAAACCGGCTGTGTGTTTACAAAAGACGAACGCATACCGTCGACGTAGTCGCGGAGTGATGACCACGGGTAGGTCATAAACTCGTTATCTCGTACAACCGTTGAAACCAATGGATTGAGGTGGATATAGCGCGAAAGATGTAATAGCTGCTCTTCACTACTAACGTGAATCGCCTTAAAAGCACCTTGAAAGACTGATCCAATCCGTTTGTGTTTCGTATTATAGTACCGTGTGTAACCATCCGTTATCTTCTTCATAAACAGAGAAATTCCTCCATCGAATCGCTGTTTCAAGAGGAGATGAAAATGGTTGGGCATGAAACAATAGGCTACGATTTCTACTATAGATTTTTTCGCACCATCCAGACCCTTTAGAATCTTTGCTCGCTCTTCTTTGGGAATCTGCAATAGCCTTGAAAGTCTCACTGGAGGTTCTCTGTGTCGATAATACGATAAACAAAGAAGAAGTCGTTCGTAGTCTCTCGTAACAGAAAAAGTTGGCTGGTAAGCAACACCACGGTTTAATATATGGTAATAGTGATCAGTAACGAGGGGAGTTATTCGGTACGGCACGCATTCAGTGTATGATATTTCTCCCGATGTGTCTACCTATATCACTTCGGAAGTGTAAAGTATTTACGCTGTAGTCTTCAATATTTCCCTAGGTGTACCTACGAAATCACTTCCCAGGTGATTTTTGCTGTGTAAACGTGTCTCACTCTGAGGCTTCGGCGGGTGGTTGTTCTTGATCCCAAGTCCTACCTTTCGGCATACCAAAATTCACTCCGTATCCATTCGAAGCTACTCGTAATATGGCATTTCTTTCCGTTTCGTCTAAACCTCTGAGATATTCAAAAGTAACTAAAGTTCCTGTACTGTTTTTATCTGCTCCTATTCTGACACCGAGTTTTTCTATTTGAGTTACGTCAAACATAGCTATTTGACGAGCTCTAACAGCGCCTTCATAATTAACCATCGCATCACTGATATCTGCTTCAACTCTCTGTCCATTCATAGCTACAAAATCACCTCCCAGGTGATTCACGTTTTACTTCGGAAGTGTAAAGTTGTGTAAAGTTGTATTAAGTCACCACAACAGTCCTATCCATCACTATTTCATGAACCGGAGATTGACAGTTTTGGTCATGACTAGCAAGAAACTCTGAAGGCATCGTAGTTGTTCCATCATCGTTCGCTTTGAGTACCACCATCGAAGAGGACCAATGAGCTTTCTCTGGTGTTATGTAACCCTCCATACCTCCTCTGCAATAATAGATAGTTCTAAACTCCTTGGGAAATATTTTCCGTTCTACTGTTTTCGTCTCAGAAGCTGTTGGCATGGGGGAATTATAGCACAATGGGTCAATATTCCTCAAGCGTAGAAGTGTCGCCGATGGGAAGGCCCATTTCTTTGGCCTTCAAAATTCGGCGCATGATTTTGCCGGAACGGGTTTTGGGGAGTTTGTCAATAAATTCAATCTCACGAGGGTAGGCGTGGCCGGCTAGATGTTTTTTGACGTACTCCATGAGCTCGGATTTGAGTTTTTCGCTACTCTTTTGATCCTTTTCCAATACAACAAAGGCTTTAATAATTTCTCCGCGAAGTGCGTCGGGCTTACCGATCACACCTGCTTCTACGACCCCAGGATGGCTCACCAAGGCTGATTCTACCTCGAATGGTCCTACCCGCTCACCAGCGGTTTTGATGACGTCGTCAGCCCGTCCAATGAACCAGAAATACCCGTCGCCATCGACCATGCCTCGATCCCCACTGAGGTACCAGCCACCAGTAAAGTAGCTCTCGTATTTTTGCGGCCTACGCCAGATCGTTTTCATCATCGACGGCCATTTGGGTTTGAGGGCTATATTACCTTCTTTGTTGAGACCAACTTGGCGACCGTTATCATCAACGATTGAAGCTTCAAGTCCCGGAATAGGTTTGCCCATCGACCCAATCTTAATGTCCATGCACGGATAATTAGCGATGCAGATGGCTCCAGTCTCGGTCTGCCACCACGTGTCATGAAATGGTTTATCAAATACTTTGATTGCCCAGCGGATAGCCTCGGGATTCAATGGTTCGCCAACTGAGCACATGTGTCGAAGCGATGAGAGATCTCGTGCCTTTACCAGACCATCTCCAGCCGCCATGAGCATTCGAATCGCCGTGGGTGCCGTATACCAGACCGTGACCTTATATTTTTCCAAAATTCCATACCATTTTTTGGGATCAAATCGCCCGGCGTACACTACTGCAGAAACACCGCAAGACCAACTTCCAAGTATTTCATACGCTATTCCCGTGACCCACCCGGGATCAGCGGTACACCAATACACATCATCGTCGCGAAGATCCAAAACCCACTTGGCCGTCATGTGTTCTTGCAAGATTGCCCGGTGTGTGTGAACAACGCCTTTTGGTTTGCCGGTTGTCCCGGACGTATAGAGCATGAATGCGTAATCATCCGGATCCATTTCTGCGATACGCAGCTCATCCGAAGCGTGCTCGAGAGACGTTGTAAAATCATCAGAATCAACGGTGATGATGTGTTTGAGGGAGGGAAGTTTTTTTATTCGAGTTTTGAGTTCTTTGTTTGTTATAACGACCGTCGCACCGCTATTTTCCAAACGATCAACAAGGGCTTGTTCTTGAAATGCAGAAAACAGAGTGCCGGCAATTGCACCAATTTTAAGTATACCCAAAAATGAAAAGAAAAGTTCCGGTGTACGAGGCAAGAAAATAAATACACGATCTCCTCGATCGACGCCAAAATCTTTGAGAATGTTGCCTACCTTATTTGACAAAACGGACAGTTCTTCAAATGTATATTTCTTTTGGTTTCCCTCCTCGTCTTCCCAGTACAAAGCAATCTTGTTTTTTCTCCAGGTATGCGCATGGCGATCGACGGCGTTATATGCGGCGTTAATTTTATCTCCAAACCAATCCAATTCTTTCCGTGCATATTTCCACTCAAACGAACGTTTTAGCGCGTCGTAATTGGCTAAATTCGGAGGAAATTCCCGGTCGTTATGACGTTTTGATAGTGTTTCGGAGGGTAAATTTTGCATCTAATCGTTTGAGATTTTCAACGACACCGGTATATTCGAGTTCATCCATACCAGCCATCGAAGGTCCATAAAATCCTTGCGCTCGCATGGCCAATGTTTTTTCTGCGGCTTTATTCCGAACGTAATCCCAGAATGGTTGATCAAACAGGTCAACAGAATCGGTCAGTTTGCCTTCATGCACACAGTATCCGGCCGCAGAAATTATAGTCGGACCATCAAAATAAGAAACGATAGTATTTTGCTTGACCGGCATGACCGCGACATGATGCGATCCTCGATTGTCACCAAGCGTGAAGTGGGCGAGTGCCCACGGAGAGAGAATCTCGCCAGTTGAAGGAAAGGCTTTTTGGGTCCTTACGATAGCGACAGGATCGTCTTTTCCTACATATTTACCCGCAATATTATGAAGCCTACTCGTTGAAGCAACCGCAGCTTTAAGGCCCGAGGCGTTTTCGACCACACTTTCGATGACGAAGTGATTGGGGTCGCGCAGAAGGGTCGCTATGTCATAGTAATCTTCCGGCGCTTTGAGTGTAATCACTTTGTCTGCTTCCGTGTTATTAACGTCCATAATCGTAAATGTAAATCCGGCGTGCATTTCCGGGGCCAAAAGGAGTCCCGCATTGTGATACGGGTTAGCAAAACCCTCAAAAAGTGGGTAATTGAAGACTCCCGGCCCGCATTTATCTCCAGCAAATAGTATGAATGGTTCAGCTGGCCGCTCGTCAAACTCAATTTCTGCCGAACCCGGTCCCATCCCGCGGACATTGCCGGAAAACGCGTCTTTCAATAAATCCTGGCCGGCGCCATACAGTCCCTGTGATTTTGCGATTTTTGTGGTTTCGATAAACGTGTCCCAGGCAAGTTTATGAATATCGGGGTGATCCACTCCTTTGATGTGTACCATAAGAAGTGCAATATCATCTCCGGTGAAGGAAATGCGACCGTCCGTAAGCAATCCTTTTTGAATAGCTAAAGCGACGTGTTCTTTTGCTTTCGCAACCATAGCGTCACTGGGACGATTATGGCCGCCGATGGAGCCGGTGTCTGCTTTGATAACGGACAGGGTAATTTTCATACCTTTATTTTACGGGCATATCGACCAATAAATTTTTCCCCGTCATTTCTGACGGAACGGGAAGCCCGAGATGCGAAAGAATGGTCGGTGCTATATCGGCAAGCTTTCCTTTCGGTAACATATGCGCGTACCCTTCAAACAAATTGTCTATGAATACGAGCGGCACCGGGTATTGGGAGTGCTCCGTATCCATGGACCCATCAGGGCCCAGCATTTCTTCCACATTACCATGGTCTGCGGTGATCACACAAGCGCCGCTTCTGGCGAGAACCTCGCGCACTATTCGTCCAACACACTCGTCCGTCACCTCACACGCACGGATCGTTGCGGAGATATTTCCCGTGTGCGCCACCATATCGGGGTTGGCAAAATTGACCACGATAAAGCTATAGACACTAAGATTCATTCGCTCGAGTAACTTGTCCGTGAGTTCATACGCGGACATTTCAGGTTTTAAGTCATACGTTGCAACTTTAGGCGACGGAATAATCAGGCGGTCTTCTCCTTGGTACGGCTCCTCCCGCATACCATTGAAATAATAGCCCACAAATCGTTCTTTTTCCGTTTCCGCAACACGGAGCTGACGGATGTTTGCGAGGGAAAACACTTTTCCTAAGGGGTTTTGGACCTGTTGCGGCGGGAATGCGACCGTGACGGGGAGATGACGCTCGTATTCCGTCATGGTAACAAAAAAAAGATTTGACACTACGACCTTACGCGTAAATGGTTTGTGACGATCTTCCTCGACCACGTGTTTGTGGTAATACTTGACGGCGTATGGGTCAAAAGCCTGGGGTAGCGCTTGTGTTTCAAAGTTGGGGAGCACAAACGCACGCGTCAGTTGCCGTGGCCGGTCGATCCGGTAATTGTAGAAGATAACGGCGTCGTTATTGGCGATACGCGGCAGGAGTTTGCCGTTGGCATCGACAATTCCTGTAGGTTCAATAAATTCGTCTGTGATATGCGCTGCATACGCTTCTTCGACTGCTGCCTTTGCGCTCGGTGCGGTTTTGGCCGGAGTAGCGGTAAGCGCGCTATACGCTTTTTCTGTCCGATCCCATCGCAGGTCTCGGTCCATAGCATAGTATCTTCCTATGATTGTCGCGATTTGACTGTTACACGTCCTTCGACACATATCTTCAACCTCCGCTATAAAGTGGCGGCTGGACCGGGGTGGTGAATCCCGTCCGTCGGTAAACAAATGCAGGTATGTAGGAAGTTCCTTGTGCTCCCGACACACCATCTGAAGGATCGCATAAAGGTGCTCGCGGTTTGCATGCACACCGGAATCGGTAAGAAGGCCCATGATATGAAGGCGAGAGTTGTGTTGTACGGCAAAACGAACACTCGCGATGAATGCGTCGTTTTTAAAGTAGGAGCCATCGGTGACTGCCATGTTAATTCGTGGGAGATCTTGATAGACCACTCTTCCCGCACCGATATTGAGGTGTCCCGTCTCTGTATTGCCGACTTCGGTGGAGGGGAGACCAACCGCTTCTCCTGACGCAATAAGTTCCGTATGGGGATACGAATTCCAGAGGCGGGGAATATGGTCGAGTTTGGCGAGAGTTATGGCGTTACCCGGTCCGGGAGGAGCAATGCCCCAACCATCCAAGATGAGTAAAACTAATGGTTTCATGGAATTTCACACACCGGATGTGAACAAGTCTTCACACACCCGGTGTGCGCTTGAGTTCAGACTCAATTTGCAGTAACCGATTATATTTCGCGACCCGTTCTCCTCTTGCCGGTGCGCCGAATTTCACATACTCAGCCTGTACCGCAACGCCAAGATCAGCTATCAAACTGTCATTGGTCTCACCACTTCGGTGAGAAACAATTATCTGCATGCCGCTTTGCCGAGCGAGCGCGATCACTCCCAAAAATTCAGAGAGCGTTCCGATTTGATTTGGCTTGACGAGAATCGCGCTGCATGATTTTTGATCAATTGCCTTTTTGAGGCGTTCCGGATTGGTCGCTAAGAGATCGTCTCCAACGATGAGCGTTTCTTTTCCAAAAACCGTGGTAATTTCGCTCCACCCCTCCCAGTCGTCTTCTCCCAATGCATCTTCAAGAATAAGGAGATGGTATTTTTGTTGGAGTTCCTTAAGGTATTCGATAAATTCGTGCGTGGAAAGAGCCATTGGTTTATCTTTTGTCTGATACCCACGTTCCGTCTTAAAATGTGAGGCAGCAATATCAAGACCGAGAAATGTATCAACGCCTAATTTATACGAAGTCAGTTTAACAGCCTCGACTATCACTTCCAAAGCGTCGAGATTGGAGAATAAATTTGGTGCGTATCCGCCTTCGTATCCTACGGAGTAGACTGCATTTCGTTGCTTGAGAATTTGTTTTGTCGCTTGATAAACCTCGACGCTCAGGCGCAACGCGTCATGGAATGGTTTTGACGTCGCAGGAACAAGTTGAAACTCTTGAAAATCCAGGTTTCCTGCGCCGTGTTTACCGCCGTTGATGATATTAACCGTTGGTGTGGGAATCTTTAATAGCTTTGTAGGAACGAGAGCGGAAAAAATGGTATTGAAATATCGAAATGGCTCAATACGCTGATGAGCAGAGAAAGCAACAGCGGTTGCCAAGGATACAGACAATATCGAGTTTGCGCCGAGCTTCCCCTTGTTTGGTGTGCCGTCAAGCTGGATCAGAGCTTGATCAAGCGCGCGTTGATCCAATGCGTCCATCCCTTTTGCTTTGGAGGCAATTGTTGTGTTGACGTTGTTGACCGCCGCGAGCACTCCCATGCCGTTGTAGCGCTTCGCATCATTATCTCTAAGCTCTTTAGCTTCATACGTGCCGATTGACGTGCCGGAAGGAACAGAGGCGGTCCCCCAATAGCCGGATTCGAGAACAACCGTTGTTTCTATCGTAGGATTACTACGAGAATCGAGGATTTCGCGCGCGTAGACATTGGTAATTTTTGAGCTCATAACTTGCTCTCCGCATCTCTAATGGTTTCTCGAACGTGATCGACGGCGTCGGGATTAACGGAAACACTTGTAATCCCCCATTTGACGAGTTTGTCCACAAGGTCCGGATAATCCGATGGAGCTTGACCGCAAATGGATGAGGTTACCTTGTGCGTATGACAGATTTTGACAACATGCTCTATGGCCCAAAGAACTGCAGGATCAAGTTCGGAGAAATCGTGCGCGACGTCACTGTTGTCACGATCAGTTCCGAGAAGGAGCATCGTCAAGTCGTTGCTGCCAATGGAAACGCCGTCAATGCCCGTTGCCAGAAAATCCTCCAGTCGTATGACATTGGTGGGGATTTCAACCATCATCCATATCTGAAACGATGGGGAACGGGCTAATCCGCTTCCGACGACGATTTTTTTAACATCCAAGAGTTCCTTGGGTGTACGGACAAATGGAATCATGAGCCAAAGATTTTTGTGTCCCCGCTTATTGCGAACGTCTTTGATTGCTTCAAGCTCCAGCTCAAATACTTCCGGCGTGCCGATATACCGCGCGGCTCCCCGATAGCCCAACATGGGATTGGGTTCTTCCGGTTCGAATTCTTTTCCACCTTTAAGGCTCCGGTATTCATTGGTTTTAAAATCCGTTGCACGATACACAACCGGTCTGGTTCCAAACGCAGAACAAAACGTTTCGAGTTTATCAGCAAGAGAGGTAATAAACTGTTTTTGTTTGCCGTCTTTAATCATCTTTTTCGGATGCGTCCCGATACCCGCAATCATAAATTCCGCCCGAAGTAACCCTACTCCATCAACATGCATTTTGGCAATCTCCCTCGCCCTTGAAGGTTCTGCAAGATTAACGTACACTTTTGTTGCGGTCTTAGTTTTTTTATTGGTCAAATTTGCCACATTAGACAAATTTGCCGAATTTGGTTTAACCAAAGCGCCTTTGTATATTTCTCCCTTACTTCCATCGACCGTAATAACAAGGCCGTCTTTCAGTGTCTTTAATGCTCCGACTGCTCCGACGATAGCTGGTATACCGAGTTCGCGAGATACGATAGCCGCGTGTGACGTCCGGCCACCTCGTTCGGTAACGATAGCAACGGCTTTCCTCATCGCCGGTACATAGTCAGGATTAGTCATTTCTGCAACGAGTATGTCACCACTTTTCACTTTAGAAAGCTCCCTGGGTGAGCGCAAAATTTTGACCGGTCCCGTCGCCATTCCCGGGCTTGCCGCATCTCCTTTCAAAAGCACTTCCTGTTTTCTGCGTGTCTCTTGTTTCATGTCTCTTGTCTCTTTTCCTGTAGTCGTCACGGGTCGTGTCTGCAAAATATACAGCTTTCCCCGGTTCAGTGCCCATTCGATATCTTGCGGGAAGAAATAGTGTTTTTCCAGCTTTTTTCCCAGCTCTGCAAGTTTTTTGATATTGCTATCATCAAGCTTTTGTTTACTTCCGGCAGCCTTGTGAAGTGCTTCTATGATATTTTTGCCACCTCGGTAGAGCATCTGTTTTTCCTGCGTGTTGACTTCTTTTTGGGTGATCGCATCGGTAGTTTTATCTATCACATAATGATCTGGTGTGACCGAGCCTTGTACAATCATCTCCCCAAGCCCCAAAATTGCTTCTATGACGAGTTTTGTTTTGTCGTTGGTTACCGGATCAATAGTGAACATGACCCCGGAAACATCAGAGCTAATCATTTTCTGCACAGGAACGGCAATTTTTGTTTTGAAATGATCAAACTTGTTGGTCGCACGGTAAAAAATGGCGCGAGCGGTAAACAGTGACGCCCATGCTTCTTTTACCTTCTCAATAAGATTTGCCTCTCCGTGGACATTGAGAAACGTTGCCTGTTGCCCTGCAAATGATGCGGTGGGCAGATCTTCGGCTGTGGCAGATGATCGCACTGCAACATAGGCGTGTTTTACCAATCCTTCATCCATCTGAAAATATGCCTTTTGGATGGGTTGAGCAATCTCCGGGGGGAAATGCGAACGAGTAATGAGTTTTTCTATTTCTTTGGAAGCGCTCTCAAGCGCTTTGCTGTTACTTACATCAAGCGGACGGAGAATCCGTTCCAGATCATCACGAAGACCGGTGAGATCGAGAAAATGGGTATACGCATCTGCGGTAACGATAAAGCCAGGAGGGACGGGAAACCCGGCTTTGGTCATCTCGCCAAGATTTGCGCCTTTCCCGCCGACTATATCAATATCTTCCTTATCTACCTCCCTAAACCACACGACAAACTTCTTAGCCATGTTATTAGTATGGGGAAAACCGTTACGTTTGACAAGGGCAATTACGAAGCGGCCGATATCTTGAGGCGTTTTTTGATCGCTTCAATATCTGTCTCGTGTTGTTCAATCATATCTCGATACCCTGTGACAATGACGACGTCAACTCGAAGGTTTTGTATCTCCGAATGAGATTTGGTTTTCGTTTGATTCTCAATCTGGATGCGCGAAGCATTTTCCGAATACCCCGTATTTCAGCAATAATTTCTTTTTTTGCTACTTCAAGCGTACCTAATATGTCTAGGTCTGCATAAGGATCTAATTGTTTTTTCATATCATGAATCCAGATCTAAACGAGTCGTACGCTCAAGGCCCGGCCTTGAATTCACTACTTTGCTAGTTGGGTTTTGAAGTAATCGACCCAAGGAATTGCAACGGGATCGGTATCGTAACGCATAGCCATATAAAAGGTCGTATAACCTGAAAGTGTGTAGGCCTCGAGTACTTGCGCAAGTTTACTTGGACCCGTGAGTGATATTTCCAAACTTTTAACATTTTGTTTCTCAACAACTTCTTTGGTGATACGAAATCGTTTTTTCGTGACGTCGCTGTAGAGCTCCGAGAGAATGGAGAGAAATAATCCATTTTGATGAAGTGACTTTGGTCGTTTGAGACCTTCCATCATATGGTGATTAAGTTCAGGGATATGACGCGAGTCGGAGATCATCTTTGCGGTTTCGTTGATTTGATTGGCAAATCCATTGCCAAACCCGCGTAAAAATTCACTCGTCACGATGAACGGATGCGTGTCAAGCAATGTGTTCGCGAGTTGTTTGGCTTGGTTTTTATCTGAACGAACATCTGCTTTAAGCGATGAGCCAAACGTACGCGCAAATTCAATGGCGCTTTCTACCTCCGCATCCGAAAGGTCTAGGAGTCCCAGCGCCTTGAGTAAACCCGCATGACCCATTAGCAAATACCCACCACCAATTCTTGGTTGCCCGCACGGATTGTATTTCGGGTCAAAAATATACCCAGGAGCGTTTTGGCTTTTCAGAAGTTCTGCAACTTTGCCACCTTTAACAACCGCCGTAATTTTTGCTCCGCGTTTGATTGCTTCTTGTCCACAACTGATTATCTCCTCAGTCGTCCCCGAGAAAGAAGAGAGAATGACCAACGTATCTTTGTCTACGTAGCTTGGGAGTGTGTATTCCTCGATAATCTCATACGGTTCTTTAATACGATCCCGAAACAACTCTTTAATAGTTCTTGGTGTAAATCGCGATCCTCCCATTCCGCACACAACAACATTGTATATATGATCATATTCTGCAGGAAATTTTAGTTTTGATGCTTCACTCCATGCTTGTTGACATTGATCCGCAAACATCCCCGTCGACTCCAATACTCCCGACGGATCCAATTTCTTCATTGCATCGACATCATCAAGGTTATTCATACTAATTTCCTTTCTGTATTAATGCTAACAGTTGATCGTGAATTTTGCCATTTGAAACAACGAGACCGCGAGTCAAATCACGATTAGCAATCTTTTCTCCATGCAAATCACTTACTCTTCCACCAGCCTCCTCAACCATGAGGATCCCTGCCGCGACATCCCACCACTTTGGACCAGTTTTTTTAAATATACATGCTTCAGCCGATCCCGCTGCGACGTTTGCAATGGACATGCCGCCCTCCCATGCATCGCGAACCAAGCCAGTTTCCTTAACTAACGGATGCAATACCCTCAGCGACCGACCTGTTTCTTCAGCGGGGGTACTATGACGCGGGAGTGAAAAATATATTATTGAATCTTCCAATGAAGAGACATCTGAGACATTAACTTGTTTATTATTTTTTCTTGTTCCAAACCCTTTGGACGAAGAAAAAGTGTTATTCGTCGTTGGTCTATAAACGCACCCTACTACCAATTGACTTTTATGCTCAAGAGCAATTAACACGTCGAACGATGAAAAACCCCGTGTGTAATCAAGAGTTCCATCAAGCGGATCTACGATCCAAATATAGTCTGATTCAGAATTTGTTACACCTCGTTCTTCACCCAGAATTCCATGCGAGGGGAATCTCTTTGTAATTTCACTACGAATATATTTCTCTGAGGCAAGATCTGCTTCCGTTGCAAAATCAAGAGAGTTCGTTTTTTGCGTTACTATTTTCGTTTTTTGTTGAAATTCAATGAGTATTTTTCCTGCGTTTTTTGCAAGTTCTACCGCAAATGCCTCTAGTTCCTTATTTTCGGAGACATCCATAGTTTTATTTTCGTTTACCTCCGAGAGACTCTATTTTAGAGACTAATTCCTTGGTTTTGGTATCAAGGATTTCTTTTGTATCTGCCTCGACGTTTAAGCGAAGAAGTGGCTCCGTTTTGGAAGCACGGACGTTGAACCAATACTCTTTGTACCAAACGCTGACACCGTCTACTTCATCGATTGCAACTGCGTCCGGAAAACCTGTTTTTATCGCGGCCACGGCGCCGGGAATATCACTAACGGCAAAGTTGATTTCGCCGATTGCTGGATAGACGTCAAGCTCATCGACAAGCTCCGAAAGTTTCCTTTCCTCGCTACTCAAGAGTGATAGCGCTATAAGCGCGGTCAACACACCGCTTTCTGCTGCGAAAAAATCACGGAAATAATAGTGACCGGAGTGTTCACCGGCAAAAATCGCACCGGTTTCGCGCATATACGTCTTGATATAGCTGTGTCCCACGCGAACTCTCTTTGATTTGCCCCCATATTTTTCAACTGTCAGTGGAACGATTCGGCCACAGATGGCGTTATAGAGAACGAGCTCGCCCGGATGTTTATGCAGAATATATTTGGCAAGAAGCGCAGTTGTGACGGTCCCGCTTACCATCCGACCTTTATCATCGACTAAAAACACGCGGTCCGCGTCGCCATCAAACGTAAGTCCTACATCGGCTCCGATTTCAAGGATTTTCTTTTTGAGATCAGCGGTATTTGATTCGATGAGCGGGTTTGGGACGTGATTTGGGAAACTTCCATCAAGGCTCATGTACATAGTCGTAAGTCTGAAGGGAAGCCCGTTAAATGCGTACGGTACGAGCTTACCAGCCATACCATTGCCTGCGTCAACCACAACGGAAAGCGACTTGAGCGCGCTTTGGTCGATAAGTGACCAAATCTTCTGTTTCCATTCTTCCATGAGATCTACTTCGGTGATTGTACCGGGAGTTTGAACGGCAGGTAGCGGTCCTTGCGCTATCAAATCACGTACTTCATACATTCCACTTTCACTTGTAACTGCTATCGGACCCTTCTTAACGAGCTTGAGGCCATTGTATTCTGGCGGGTTATGAGAGGCAGAAATCATAAATACAAGGTCATAGGCTCGGGTACCGGCGATAAAGTACTGCATCTCCGTACCCACCACCCCCGCGTCAAAGACGTCGATTCCCAGAGACCTCAATACACCTCCGATCGCATCACGAATTTCGCCTCCAGAAAGCCGCATATCGCGACATATTGCAACGGTTTTTGGCTGAAACTTACGGACGATCGCGTGGGTAATTTCTGCAAACACCGGGCCATTTATTTTATCGGGGTACGTGCCGCGGATATCGTAGTCTTTAAAAATAGAGAGGTC
>ERZ1292629.2644-Hain-H43-01um-R1-2644-length-14695-cov-5_pt1 | contig 14695 bp, 14 predicted proteins | sample MGYA00564399_ERZ1292629 | MGnify/ENA primary metagenome ERZ1292629 (study PRJEB36523, sample SAMEA6512636) | groundwater metagenome | collected 2019-01-08 | study: AquaDiva: Metagenomics assemblies of 32 groundwater samples
ACCTCGATTTAGGGATTAGAAGTCCCTCGTTCTATCCGTTGAACTACGGGGAGATATTAAAATACTCTTGAAGTCCTAATTTCCATCCCACTATTTTTCTAAACAGTTCTCGACTATTTACCGTTATCGTACAAGTACCATTATATAAGATATTTTTCCTCTGTCCCAGCGAAGTTTCCTTAATGTACGTTTTATAGAACTGTCGTCGAGGCACACCGACGATATGGGACCAGTATTTCTCCAAATCGGGCTGGCAATGCAGATTATGCATATGTATCTGGACCCGAAACTTTTTTTCTGGAACATTACAAATTTCCCTAAACCAACGCATCATCAGTTCTATCATCGCTTTATCAGAATTAGAGAACCTTACGCTCTCATTAGAATTCTTAGTACCTTCGGCCCAATATAAAGATAGCCCCGCAAGAAACAGCGGTGACCCAATAAAAGATGATGCTTCCTTCTTGCTTTTGTCAATAATGTCATTCGTTTGCAGTATTCTAATGGCTTTTTTCTTACTCCCAGCAAAATATCTAGATTTCTCTCGACCCACAAACAATTTTTCTTGCTGTTTAGGTGTCAACTTAATATCACGCAACCACAAACTCAGACTTGATTTAGACACATCAATCTTGTCCAAAATATCCTCATAACTCAGCCCCCTCTTTCTTAATTTAATAGCGGTAAGCTTTTCAGTTAATTTCACATAGTAATTCTATCATAAGAGTATACGTAATACAATATACGGAGTTCGATTATTGGCGCCTTAGGTCTTAATAAGTAAACAAAACCGCTTTTTGGCGGTTTTTACTTTTTCCTTAAATATGCTACATATTAGCGTATCCGCTTTTTGAAAACACGGAGGTAACCCTTGAAGTGGCTCGGGGTATTAGCTTCTTTTTTCCGCAGAATTCCCGCGTTTGTGGGATGGGTAGTACTGGTGTTTTTGCTTGTCTTCGCCATAATTCTCGGTTCACTTTACTATTACATCTACTATAACAGGAACAACCTGCCTGATATCGAATCGTTCGTTAAGTTCGAGCCGCCGGCTATCGGAGAAGCGTACGACTCCAGAGGCCAGGTCATGATCGGACTGGCCAAAGAATACAGGCGGATAAACAAGTATTCGGAGTTGCCGCCAGTGATAGTGCGGGCGATACTTTCAGCGGAAGATAAGAGATTTTTTAAGCACCGTGGGGTGGATTATCTGGCGTTGCTCGAGGCAATCGCCTACAGCGCTCTTGACTCCATCGCGGCAACCGGCAAATCCTGGGAAAAAGGCAATTACGCGGTCGCGCTGCAATACAGCCATGGCGGCTCAACCATCGACCAACAGCTGGTTAAACTATATTTCCAAACAGGCAAAACCGATTCGCTTTGGAAAAAACTTGATAAGATCCGTTTGGCCGTCTGGCTCAATGAGGAAATGGAAAAGCGATACGGGTCCAAAGCCAAGGAAGAAATATTCGCCCGCTTTGTGAGTTTCGTGTATTTGGGCAACGGACGATACGGATTTGACGCCGGAGCGGAAAACTTTTTTGGTAAGAGGATAAAGGATTTCGGCCCGAATGACGTTGACAAGGCCGCTTTCCTGGCGGGACTTGTCAGGCATCCTTTCCCGTCCAAAAATCCTCGGATGGAAAAGTATGCGAACCGGCGCAACGAAGTTCTCGCGCAAATGACCGAAAACGGATTTGTCGACCAAGATACGCTGAAAGAACTGGAAAAAAAAGAGATTGTTCTGGTCGGCAGGACGCCTAAAACAATAGCTCCGTCGGCGGTATCGGATATGCTCGAAGAGTTTAACAAGATCGGATTCTCTGACATGCAGTTGTTCGAAGGAAATGTTTCAATAGCGACTTCGATAGACCTGAGGATACAGGAGATCTCAAATCAAGCGCTTGAGAACGGCCTTAAGGTATACGAAGGAAGGCATCCGGAAGCCAAAGGCAAGATACAGGGCGCTGTCATAGTCCTTCGCAACAGCGATGCCGGAATTTTGACGGAAGTCGGCGGCCGGCAGGTATATAACTCAAGAAATCTTGCCTACACCGATTTTAACCGGACCAAACACGCCAGAAGACAGCCCGGCTCGGCTTTTAAGCCGGTGGTTTACCTGACCGCTTTCAGGAACGGGTTCACGCTTCGCCATTCTGTAATGGACGCGCCAATATTCGTTCCGATGGGCGGAGGAAGGCCTCCGCATAAAATAGGAAATTACGACGGAAAATATAAGGGAGCCATTCCCGCCAGGCAGGCATTGGCGGAGTCACGAAATGCCGCGGCGATGTGGTTAATGTATCGCAGCGGCGGGATAAAAGAAGTCATTGAGACCGCCCGATTGTTGGGAATCGGTTCAAAACTTGAACCATACCCCACTACAGCCATCGGCGCTTCCGTGGTAACTCTTGCGGAACTTGCCAACGCTTTTCGCGCGATAGCATCCGGCCTGTATGGACAGCTTCATTTGATAGAAAAGATAAATGGCAGAGGAGGCGAAGCGTTGTTCTACAGAAAACACGAGCCCGTCTCGCTTTATATCGAAGAAGGGGCTTTAGCGGAGATCCGGGAAGGGTTGAGAGGGAATGTCCGGCTTCCAAACGGAACGGCGCATAGTTTGGCCGCATCCGACTTCCCTATTCCCGTCGGCGGAAAAACCGGCACGACCAATGATTTCCGGGACGCGCTTTTTGTCGGTTTTACTTATGGAGCCGAAGGTATCACGGTTGCCGTCTGGATAGGGTTTGACGACTATCAAGAGCTCGGTCCGAAAGAAACAGGCGCCAGAGCGGCCCTGCCGATATTCAAAGAAATAATGCTCGGAGTATACGGAAAGAATCTGATCGGCCCAGCTCCAGAATTTCCCGAAAATATAGAGAAGGGCATCGATGCTTATTTGAACAGAAGCGTCGAACCGCCCTCAAATCCCCAATAAACGGGGGATTTTATTTTGAGCGGGCAGGGGGAATCGGACCCCCGGCTCGACTTTGGAAGAGTCGCGTATTACCACTATACGATGCCCGCATTGTCTGACACTAATTTTACCATAATTGACGTTTGTTCTCAATATTCCTATGATAAATTCAAGTTTATTGAAGAGGAAAGCAAATGCTTCAAAAAACCACACTGCTTCTTCTTTGCGTTCTTTTAAATCCTCCTAATCTCCTAGCCCAAGATCTAAGGAACAGGACCGAAGTGATGTATCCCCTGGGAACCGTGATAATCGCGAAAGAACCGCTTCCGAACAGGGTCTACAGGTCTCAAAAAGACAAGATAATAGTGTCGGTCACCTGTTTCGAAAAAGGAACCACGAATATTGTTACGTCTTCTTCGGGAACAGGGTTCGTATCCGAAGTCCCCGGCTTGATCGTTTCCGCCCGCCATTTGATCAAAGATGGGGATTACGACCACGTTTTCACGGGCATAATAGTTACAGAAAAAGAATGGATAAGATTTCCCATTTCCCTGGTCGCAAAGGGAGAGCCGGGAAAATACAAGGATATAATGGTTTTGAGAGTAGATCCGATAACAATGGAACTGGCCTGGGCGGAAAGCATAGATGTTTTTGACACAAATCCATATCGGCTGTTGCTAAGAACTTCCGAATTCGCCGACGCCAAAGTTGACGGGAAAAAGGTCTATATAAGCGGATTTTCCTCAACCGTGGGAGGATATTTTGACGAGAATAATCAAGACGTCTCTTTCTTAATGGACTTGATTAATTTTACTTTTCCCGCAGAAGTAACGGCATCGATAACCAATATGCCGGTAAATAAAACCGGTACGAAAAAAATATTCAGATTGCTGGACAGCGCTGAACCGGGATTTTCCGGCGGGAAGGTTATGAATGAGGACGGTAAAGTCATCGGCATGACCGTCGCCGCAACGACCGCAAACAATTTCATTTACGTCTTTTCTTCCCAAGACATCAAACAGTTCTTCAAAAATAACCGTTTAAAGTAAAAGCCCCTTCCTTAAGGGGTTTTAAATACTAACTTTAGCAGAGACCTAATTTTCAAGAACAGGAGTTTTACCTCATTCCAAATTTTTCTGTTGCCGTCCAGACAGATCGGTTTGCCTATAAAAATTCTCGGTTTTGTCAACCAGCCGTCAGAAGTCGCCTTATCAAGCATCTCGTCTCCTACCAGAAGGGCCAGGGCCATTTTTCCGGGATGTAGAGAGTACAGATTATACAGACCGGCATTGCCGTGATTCCAGATAACCGGCCGGTTGGTATCTATCAGGGTTGGCTTAACCCTGAAGCCGTGTTTCAAAAAACTATATGAGGGCAGCCGCTTGTCTTCCAGAATGTTACGGAGTGTCGCTGTGAGATATTCTATTTCCCTGTCGGACGGCGCGAAATTATCAGGATGGCCTTCAAAATTGGAATTTGTTGGCCCGACCTGGAGAACGCCTTTTTTCTGAAGGCAGGCGACGTATTTTCCGTCACTGCCGAATGTCACGATGTTGTTTTGGAAAAAGTATCCGGGAAATTCCATCTGAACCCCGGCTCGCAGCTGATAATCGATAGGCACGCCCAGACGAGCGCAGACGTCCTTTATCCACGGACCGGCGGCGTTCACGACCAGCAGCGGCCCCCTGTCGTTGAAGACATTGACCCGGGACATTTCGGGTGTTGTTTCAAGAACCGAGATCTTTTCAATGACCCCGTTGCTTATCTTTACCGATTCAATGTCCTCTATCTCCACCCGCCTTACTAATCCGGTACGGAAAAGTGCTTTCCGCTCCAGTTCTGTCATTAGCACCGCCGGATCTACCGTCCATTCGCGGATGGCGATGGCGCCTTCAATATTTTTCCTGCGAAGATTGGGCTCCATCTTCTCGAGAACCGCGCGGTTCACGATAAAATGGTTTCCGAAACTTCCGGAGCGGGCTTTGGTCAGTTCATCATAGCGGGTAAAAAGAGCGCGGAAGGAAGCCAAACTGTGCGGCGTTTCCGGCCCGATAGGTATCAGATTGAGCCGCCCTTCAAATATCTGCGGGTAAAATAATTTCAGCCACCTTGAACACTGAAAGGCCGTTTCTCGGACAAGTTTCTCATCAATCAGAAGATGATCCGGCCGGGGAGCGACCCAGCCGGTGGCGCTGTAAGTAGTGCCCTTGAAACCCTTTCCCAAAATAACCGTTCTGATATCGCGCAGGGCGGCCAAATATGCCAAGGCCTTCGCCGCAACGCCGTCGCCGATAATAGCAAGGTCGGCTTGGATGTCTGTTTGCCTCATTTGGCTGCCTTTTTGAAAGAACTTGGCAATATTAGACCACGAATAGTTTCCATTTACAATAAAAGCTCCCGTTAAGGAGCTCCATCTTATTCTACCTGATCATTTTATTTATTTTGGGAACCGCGTCCAAGCCGGCTTTCCATCCCATGTTTATTCCTTCTATCATCTGGTCTTGAGTAAAATCGCTGAAATGGGCGTCCGGTAAAGGATCGGAACCGACGAACAAAAATTTGATTATTTTCTTGTTGGCATAAGACAAGTTCCGCATAGTTTCCTCGGTATCTTTGATATGCTGTCTTATCACCTGCTGGCTTCTGGTATCTAAATTTTGAGAATGGAGCAATTCCTCAATTCTCTTCAAGCTTTCTCTTTGCTTGACCAACTGTTCAAGATCATAATTGATCCTCAAATAACCGAGAATGGTTTTTCTGGTATTTTCCGACACTGTTATGTCGAAACAACGGCTTAGCAATTCAACCCAATTGCCGAATACCCTGTTGAGGGGCGCTTCCGCCCTGGAATTATAGTGGAAGACCACGATATTGGAATATCCCTTGTTTACGGCAAAATGAACCGGGAGATTGCTTAAAGCCGCGGTATCGACTATCTGGTCCTTTCCGTCATGTTTCCCCGAATTAATGTGGCCGAACACCCGAAGTCCGTTTATCCCCCCTTCAATATACCTTGAGTTTCTCGCTTCTGTTTCCAAATTCACATCTTCTGGCCGGAAGTTGGTAACGGAAACCCAGCCCTGATTCTGCCAACCGTTCAAATAAAGCGGCGGGTTGGAAAGTATCTGGTCGAGCGTCCAGCCTGCCGTATTCAAATTTACGGCCGGCACTTCTATTTTTATCGGCGAGTTGAAGATTCGGTCAAACTTAAAGGTTTTAAGCATAAGCTCCCGGAGATTGTCGTAAACAAGAAAGGATTCAACGGAAAAAATATCTTTTACGGTTTTCTTGGTTATCTTATAAACCGGAAATCCCAGCGCCAGTAAGGCCGCGTGCCTTAGCCATGGATCTTTTATCTTGCCGGTTTCGTGAGCGGCAATCAATAATCCCGCGATAGACAAAAAATCGACCGCGGCTCTTTTCTTCAAGTCCGGATGCAAACTCACGAAATGCTTTTTTCTTAAATTGAGCAATTTCTCTTCAAATTCCCTGTGGTCTTCTTCCGACTTTTGGAGATAAATAGATGCCGGAATGAACGCAACCGAGCTGGTGGTTACGAAGGCGGGGTCTCTTTCAAGAAGCCCCTGCGTCGCGGCTTCACGGAGAGCGTGTAGAGCGCCGCTATGAGGTCCCAATCGCGGAAACGTACCCGGCAAAACCAATGCCCATTCTTGCATGGCGTCCCCTTGTTAAAGAGCGTCTATATACCCAATCTATATCCTTAAAAATCATGACTGTCAAAAACCAAAACCCCGCCGTGGCGGGGCCGGTTTTTAATATCTCGAGATACTAAAACTATTTTATGGCTTCTTTCAATAATTTACCCGGGGTAAATCTCGGCTTTTTGGAGGCCTTGATTTGAATCGTTTCACCGGTTCTGGGGTTTCGGCCTTCTCGGGCTTTTCTGTCGGCAACCTTGAAGATGCCGAAGCCGGTTATGTTAACCTTGTCTCCTTTTCGCAAAACATTGGTGACCTCATCCACAAAAGCGTCCAGCCATTCGACGCCCTGCTTTTTGGTCATTCCCATTTTTTCGGCCAATCTACCCGCTAATTCAGCTTTTTTTACTGGCATAGTTTTATAACTAATTAACTATCTTATTTTATCAAAATTCTAATCGACCATTAGAATTCCTACACTTTTATCAATTATTGAGGTTTTATGCGGAAAACGCAAGTCCCCTGTTGATAATGAGTCGGAAAAACCTAAGATTTTCAAAGTATTGACATTTTATATAAAAGGAGTATGATATGTTTATCCTTAACTTTGGAGGTGAGAGATGGCATTTGATGACAATTGGGACCCATTTTTTGAACCGTCGTGGATGAGAGAGCCGGAGGAGCCGGAACAGTTCGAGGGAGATGTTTACTTCGACCCTCGGACGAACCGATTCATCCAAGTCAGAAAGCAAACGAATAACAAGCTCCACTGCGGCGAATTTTGCGAGTACTACGAGGACGCCCAGACATGTCTGCTAACCCAGACGCTGTCCCGCGACTACCTCGACGGTCTCGTAAAGGTCGAGGACATTGATAAGTTCGACAAAGCCGAGTATGACGGCATCGGCTGGTGTATCAAGGGTACATTCAAGGAGTTGGACGACCTCGTCCCAAGACGCCGACGGTAACCACCGGCAAGCCCCGCAACACGCGGGGCTTTTTTATTAACAAAATATTAAAATACTGGTCTAAGCTGAGATATTGAGAGCTGATTCTATCTTCTTCATCCGTTTATCCAGGTTTTGGACTTGGTCACGGACATCAATACGGTCTTCCAGGTTGCTGACCATTGTAGCAAGGTCGGATGCTTCGTTTTCAATTTTTTTCTCGACAGAATCAAACCCCTTGTCCATATCAGATCTCAAACCACCTATCTGTTGGTCAAAATATTCCTTAGTAAGTTCGCTCATGTAATTATGTTATCAAGTGAGTATGCGGTGTCAACGTGTGTTTAGCGGGCATACTCGATAGCCCTCGTTTCGCGAATGACGTTAACTTTTATCTCGCCGGGATACTTCATCTCGTCTTCAACTTTTTTGGCTATGTCTTTGGCGAGTTTTATGGCTCCGAGGTCGTCTATCTTGGTGGGTGTGACGAATATCCTCAATTCACGGCCTGCCTGGATGGCGTATGATTTTTCCACGCCGTCAAACGAGCCGGCAATCCTTTCCAGGTCTCCCAGCCGCTTAAGGTAGATCTCGACGGTGTCTTTTCTCGCCCCGGGACGGGCTCCCGATATGGCGTCGGCTGTCTGGACTATTCTTGACTCGAGCGTAACGTAGGGATATTCCTCGTGATGGGCTTCCATCGCCTTGATAACCCTGTCGTCGGCTCCGAACTTTTGGAGTATTTTCCGTCCTATTTCGACGTGAGTCCCCTGGACTTCGTGGTCCACCGCTTTGCCTATGTCATGGAACAAAGCGCCTTTTTTTGCGATCGATACGTCAACTCCCAATTCGGCGGCCAGCATTCCAGCGATATGGGTCATTTCTATGGAATGAAGGAGGACATTCTGGCCATAGCTGGTCCGGAAAGCCAGACGGCCAAGTAAATATGTAAGTTTTGGGTCCATGGGACCGACTCCGGTCTCAAAAAGCGCCGCCTCTCCGGCTTCTTTTATCTTTTCATTGAGCTCGGTTCTGGCCTTTTCAACCATTTCCTCGATCTTGGCCGGATGTATCCTGCCGTCAGCTATCAATTTTTCAATTGCCAGCTTGGCTACCTGCCTTCTGACAGGGTCGAAACCCGAGATTACCAACGCTTCCGGAGTATCGTCAATGATAACGTCCACCCCCGTAAGCCGTTCGATGGTCTTGATATTCCGGCCTTCTTTGCCGATTATCTTGCCCTTTACCTCATCCGAGGGCAAAGAAACCACGGTTGTGGTCACGTCGGCGATATGCGAACCGGAATATCTTTGAATGGCCAGAGTAAGGATCTCTTTCGCTTTTTTGTCCAGTTCTTCTCTTTGTTCCTGTTCGAGCTTTCTTATTCTTTTATAAAAATCGTCTTTATATTCTTCCTCCGTCTTGGCCATAAGCTCGGCTTTGGCTTCTTGCCGGTCCAGGCCGGCGACCCTTTCCAGCTCCGTGAGCTGTTTCTGTCTGGTGTTTTCGAGATCGGTTTTGAGGGAGGCCAACTCTACCGCTTTTAATTTTACGGTTTCTTTTTCCGAATACAGTTCTTTTGATCTTTGGTCGAGTTCCCCTTCTTTCTTGGTAAGAAGGTTCTCTATCTTTAAGACCTGATCCCGACGCTCTTTTTCCTCTTTTTTGGCCTCTTCCAAAACCTTAAGGGCCTTGTTCTTGGCTTCAAGGAGAATATCTTGCGACTGTGATTTTGCTTCGGTGAGCAGGCCTTCCGCCTTGGACTCCGCCGAGCCGATACTTCTACTTGCGATCAGCTGTCTTAAGAGATACCCGATCAATAACCCCGGTAACAACGCTGAAACTGCCGCAATGAGCGGACTTAGATCTGTAAGCATTTTGTGTGAAAGTTGAGTAAATCACTTTTAAGTATCTACTGAACTAAAGTTAAAAATTCTATTTTTATTATAACAAGGAGATAATTTTTATGCAAATCGACTTTTAGCCATAAACTAAAAGGCCCGGGGTGGGGCCTTTGTCCTGTTTCTTAAAATGTTGCGCCTATTCCGTAAACGAGGGTCCAGCGTTTTAAGCGCAAGTCATAGAAGGGGCTGGTGTTAAGATTAATTTCAAAAGAGCTATGTTTATCCGATTCCGTTTGGGTCCACACTCGAGTTGTCACAGGAAACGACAAGCCCAAAGTATAAACAGAGTTACTAATAGTTATCGGGTCCATTGGATCAAGCGGGTTATGTATTACCGAAGGTCTACCAGTAGCATACCCGAACGTCAAACCAACTCCACAGGCCCGGAAAATAGCTGTCTTACAAGCAGTGAACTGAAAAGAATGCAGCCAGTCCTTCCCATACCGACTCCGTTCCGTTAAAGGAGTGGCTCCAACTTGTAGCGGGACGTAGTGAAAAACAAAGGACTTATCCCTCACGTCCGCCGGTTTGCCTTTTGTCTCATCTGCGTTGACCACTCCAGGAAAACTTGTCAAAAGAATGATGGTCGCCAGGCATGACATAGATCTCTTCATTTTTTAACCCTCTGATTTTAAAGTGCCCCAAAAGTTTAACACATACATTTTCTATGTCAAATGTCAAAGTCAAGATAACTTTTTGGAGTTCCGGTGCCGATACTGTATACTAAGAGTAAAATTGATCAGATATCCAACTTAAATGCGTCCGGTCATCCTCACAATTCTTGACGGGTGGGGTTATTCAAAGCAAAAACACGGCAATGCTATTTTAAGCGCGCAGACACCTAATATAAATTCCATCCAGCAGAACTATCCGTCGCTTCTTATTCAGGCCTCCGGAAAAGCGGCCGGGATGACGTGGGGCGAACCGGGAAACAGCGAGGTGGGCCATTTGACCATCGGCGCGGGAAGGATAATTTTCCAGTATTTGAGCCGTATCGACAAAGCCATCGCGACCGGGGAATTTTTCGAGAACGAAGTTCTAAAAAAAGCCGTCGAGCACGCTCGAGCGAACAATTCTACCCTCCATCTGGCCGGGCTTTTGACTTCAGGATCGGTTCACTCGCACATTGACCACTTAATCGCCCTTATCGATCTGGCCGCCAGGAATGAAGTCCGTAACGTAAAGCTCCACCTTTTCACGGACGGCAAGGACTCCGGGCTCAAAGAAGGCGCGATCTTGGTCAAAAAGGTTCAGGATCATCTCGCTAAAACGGGTGCCGGCAACATAGCCACTATTATCGGCCGGGATTTTGCCATGGATAGGAGCAAGAACTGGGATTATACGAATAAAACTTATGATCTGATGGTCCGGGGCGCGGGAGAAAAAACAGCTGATCTCCTAAAAAAACTCGAGGAACTCTACGGACAAGATATAACCGATTCGAAAATACCGCCGCTGATCATGGATGAGCAGGGTCTCATCGGAGAAAACGACGCTTTGATATTCTTCAACTTCAGAGAGGACAGCATGAGGCAGTTAACAAAAAGTTTCATCGAATCCGACTTTGAGATCTTTCCCATTAAACGTTTTCAGAACTTGTTCGTGGCTTCAATGACCCAATATCTTGAAGACGCCCGGCTAAACGTGGCTTTCCCTTCCCCGGAGATCCATAACGGACTGGCGGAGTATCTCGCCAAACAGGGATTGAACCAGTTCCATATAGCCGAGACGGAAAAATACGCCCATGTCACGTATTTTTTTAACTGCCTGAAAAACGAGCCGTTCGATGGCGAAGTCGATATTTTCATGGAGTCGGAGAAAGACCATCTTGAGAAACCGCAAATGCGCGCTTCCGACATTGCCGATAAGGTTATCGAAAGCTTGAACAGCGAGCCGGCTGACTTTTATGTTATAAATTTCGCGAATGCCGATATTCTTTCCCATTCCGGAAGTTTTGAGGCAACGGTAAAAGGAATTGAAGCCGTCGACCAACAGATAGGCCGACTCTTGGACGCCGTTTTGGAAAAAGACGGAACGATGCTCGTTACGGCAGACCACGGAAACGCCGAATCGCTCCTTTACCAGCTCACAGGCGCAAGAGAAACAAAGCATAACGATAATCCGGTGCCCTTATATTTGGTCGGGAAAGAGTTCGGGAGAAGCCGAATGGAAGAAGATATAACCAAAAGCATGTCGCAGGCAAGCGGTCTCCTGACGGATATCGCTCCGACTGTCTTGGCATTGATGGGACTGGCAAAACCCGAAGAAATGACCGGGGAGTCCCTGTTGCGATTATTGCAATAATTGCAAATAATGCTTAAACTCAAATAACTAAATTCTTTAAACAAATGCGAGGAATAGAAAAATTTAAAACTATGCTCGGCCTTGAAAGACCTGAAACAAAAGCAGAAGTAGAAAACAAAGAACCGCGAACAGAAGTTCTGCTTCCGGAGACCCTAGCATTTCAAAGGAGGCATCTTGACATTGCTGAATTCGATCCAAATTGGGAGTTAAGAGAAGTAAGGCAATTTGTTAGAAGCCTGCCCCCGGAAGTCCAATCGAGTCAACGAAGAACATTGATCCGTGATTTTAAAGAAAAACTTAGGGTTATGAGAGAAAATACTGCCCAAATAAGTATCGATGTTGAAAATGTTTTGAGAGAAAACCCTGATATTTCCAGTAAAGAACTTAAAGAAAAAATTGGGGGGTTAGTGGCGAAAAGTTCCACGGATCTACCAAGAGACGTAGTTTCAAAATTAGACCACAGTGTGGGCAAATATGTTGAAATACGCGATGATGTCAGATCGGTTATTGAATATTACAGGCAACTATCAGAAAAAGACGATTCAAAAAAAGAATGGCAAGCCGAATTATTTAAAGATCTTTTTGGAAAATACCCGACAGGACGCATAGAGATTGAAACTGTTTTTGGCGGATTATATTTCCGCGTCCATGATATAGAGGATTATGTTCTTGCCTATATTGGTGGTGAAGAACAAAACCGGCCCTCTTTAGACAGAAATGCCAGGATGTCTGGTGGTGTTAAGCTCGACAGACAATTTCCAAAGCTTCCCCAATTATCAAACAAGGTAATTCTGGAAAACTCCGCTGATTCGGGCAAACTTTCCAGGGGAACCGAAATGCATGAAGAAGAACACTCTATTCATTTGAACATATATCCCAAAGAGTTCTTCGATTATTCCGGAACAATGGCGCTTTTTGAGTCGAAAAATAGCGTTTTAAATTACGAGACGTTTAAAAATAGGATAAGTAAGTTTGCCCGATTAATAATTAGAGATTTGGAGGGTTCAGCAAAAACAGAAATATTGGCCTACTTAAAAACTGGGGATTGGAGAGGATCCATAGCAAATATAAGGTTTGCCTTAATGGATAATGATGGCTTGTATAATTATTTCAAAGATTTAAATACCGAGATTTTTTTCAGAAATAAAGTTTTAGGAAGAGTCAGAGCACAAAATTTAAGAATACGGAAAGACGGTCTCGAATTAGGGGAAGCAGAACTTGAGAAAACGTGTTCGGACGTTATTACAGATGCCTGGAATAAGGATTATAAAAATACTCTGAAACTTGCGTTGGATTCAGCCGAAGCATTATTACAAAAATATGGAAACAACCCTGAGGGCAGGTTAAAAATTATCCGCCTTTTGGCGCAAGAACCGCTCGATAAGTGGCCTCGCCTGGTCAAGATTCTCTCCTAACTGATTACCCCTCCGCCAAGCAATTCGTTCCCGCGATAAAATATCGCCGATTGGCCGGAGGTGATGGCTCGCTCGGGGGTTTTTAATTCAAGTTCGCCGTTCTTCTTTAAGACGGCCTTTTTTAACCCGGCCCTGTATCTTAAACGGACGGAAAATTCGGCCGGGAACTTAACAGCTCCATTTACCCAGCTGACTCTTTTTACCACGGCTTTGTCGGAAAAAAGTTCTTTCTCGTTGCCGACATAAATAATATTCTTTCTGACATCTTTGGAGACGATAAAGTAGGGACCGCCGCCGGTTCCTATATTCAGTCCGTGCCTCTGGCCGATGGTGTAGTAGTAGACGCCGTCGTGGGTTCCGATCTGCTTACCATTGTGAACTATTTTCCCGGGTTTAGGTTTAATGTGATTTTTTAGAAAACCTTTCATATCCAGCGGGCCGATAAAACACACCCCCTGGCTGTCTTTTTTGGCAAAATTAGGCAACCCGAATCTTTTGGCCAATCTCCTGACTTCCGGCTTGGCATATTCCCCTATCGGGAAAATACATTTTTTAACGGTATCTTCCTTAAGAGTCCACAAAAAATACGACTGGTCTTTGTTTTTGTCCTTAGCAACAAATAGTTTTCCGTTCTTTTCTCTGACGTAATGTCCGGTGGCGATAAAGTCCGCTCCCGCCTTCATTGCTTTTTTGTAGAATAGGCCGAACTTTATTTCTTTATTGCACATTACGTCGGGATTGGGCGTCCTTCCGGCTTTATATTCTTTAAGCATATAATCCGTCACGGACTTTTTATATTGCCTTGAGAAATCCCAGGTCAAAAGAGGGATGCCGATAACCGCCGCGGCTCTCAATGCGTCTTCCCTATCTTCTTTCCAGAGACAGCCACTCGATATTTTCGGTTGCCATGGTTTCATAAAAACACCGACAACCCCAAATCCCCGCTTTTTGAGTAAAGCGGCGGCAACAGAAGAATCCACACCCCCTGACATGGCAACATAGACAATGGGCATATTTTGGAGTATATTGTATCACATGAAGGCGTTGTTCTCAATTTTAGCCATAATCAGTTTCGTCACCATCGCCGTATTCGGTTTTTCGGCAATGGAACAGGATCCCGAACATGGCCATTCTAAAATTTGCATAGCCACCGTCGCCAATGGTTTCGAATGTCCGCCGGGAACCAACTTAATTGATTTTCACCTGAATGCTTTCAGAACTTTTTCGAACGCCACACTATTGGCATATTCTTTACTTGCTCTGTTTGTGGCTCTATGGACCTTACCGACCGGTCCGTTCGGCCTGAAGCCGGTTTTAAAATTTCAAACAAAAGATCGAGGTCCCTTATTTATCTCTCGCGAGACCATCCTTAAAAGTTGGTTTTCTCTTCACGAAAACAGCCCGTCTGCGGCCTAAAAACGCCGGGACAAAACCGCAAGTCGGCGGTTTTCATCGGCGTTTTTAGTTTAATGGCTGTTTTATTTGGTTAAACAATGTATAAAAATAAAAAAATAATTCTGGCAGTCCTCGTTGGACTGTTCATATTCATCGG
>ERZ1292629.2059-Hain-H43-01um-R1-2059-length-17975-cov-5_pt2 | contig 14692 bp, 16 predicted proteins | sample MGYA00564399_ERZ1292629 | MGnify/ENA primary metagenome ERZ1292629 (study PRJEB36523, sample SAMEA6512636) | groundwater metagenome | collected 2019-01-08 | study: AquaDiva: Metagenomics assemblies of 32 groundwater samples
GTGTTTCTACGACGCACAGGCGCTGAAGAGGGAGCGGCCCCGCGGCCCGTTCCCGAGCCTGCCGGGCGGGATCGACCGCACGATGAAGGCGTACCTCGACGAGCACCGGGGCCAGCTACCGCCCGAGCTCGTCGGCAAGGTGCCGGGGGCGCTATGGGGGACGCCGGAGCAGATCGCGGAGGCGCGGGCTGCGGTCGTGCGGGCGAGGGCAGCCGGGATGGACAGGCACGACATCGGCGTTCTGTGCCTGCGGCTGGCGACGTTGAGCCGGAGGGCGGTCAGGAACATCGGGGAGAACGCGAAGCAGCGGGCGTATTGGCGGGCGGCGCAGGCGGAGAATCGGGCGCGGAAGGCGGCGGAATCGGCGCAGCGTTTGTTCGCGCAGGCGAATCCCGAGCAGGTGGCGGCGCTGCGGGCGATGGTGATGGGGGTGAGCGAGGACTACGTGAAGGCGCTGGTGCATGAGATGCAGGTCAAGCCCGCGGCGAAGGGGCTGACGGAGAAGGAGGCGAACCGGATCCGGTGGAGGGCTATGGAGGCCTACGCGGATTTGCTGAAGATGTTCGCCGGGAAGCAGATGGATCGGGAGCCGAAGCGACCAGCGGGGCCGCGGAGCGTGGTAGTGCGCGGGTGGCCGGCGGAGGGGGCAAAGTCGTGAAGCCGGCGGCGGCGATGGTGGAGGAGATCGAGCTGGTGTTGCCGGAGTTGTGGCCGCACCAGCAGGCATTTGTGGACGACCCGGCGCAATTCACGGCGTGCAAGAGCGCGACGAAATGCGGGAAGACGACGGCGCTGGCGTGGTGGCTGGCGCGGGCGGCGGCGACGATGCCCGGGGGGTTGTTCTGGTGGGTGGGGCCGACGAACGACGTCGGGCTGATCGGGTACAAGACGGTGGCGCACCTCCTCGAGCCGCTGGTAGTGAAATCGCAGGAGCGGCCGTGGAAGTTGCATCTGGAGAACGGGGCCTGCGTGGCGTTGAAGACGGCGCAGGAGCCGGACCATCTGATGGGGGCCGGGGTGACGAAGTTGGCGGGTGACGAGGCGGGGCTGCCGGAGTACGACCGGGCGTGGCCGAACATTCACACGACGTTGCAGGCGACCCGTGGGCAGGCGAAGTTTGGGGGGAACCCCGGGGATGCTGGGTGTTTCTTCGACCGGGCGGAGCGGTGGGGCTCGGATCCCCTGATGCCGGAGTGGTCCTTCCACAAGTGGAAGTTCCTGGATCGGCCCGGGGCGACGGAGGCGGACCTCGAGCAGGCGAAGCGGGAGCTCGGGGAGGACTCGGCGGAGTACCGGCGGTACTACCTGGCGGAGACGATTCACGGGGCGGGGAGTTTCTTCCACAACCTGGACGCCGTATCTATCGCGGCGCGGCAGGAGCCGGTTCCGGGGCGGGCCTATCTGGTCGGTGCCGATCCGTGCATCCGGTCGGACTACTTCGTGGCGTCGGCGTTCGACGTCCTGGACCGCCGGCAGGTCTATTACAGCCGCTACAAGGGGACTCCGCCGGAGCAGCAGGAAGAGGAAACCGACCGGGTGGCGAAGCTCTACAACGACGCGCCGATCGTGATCGAGCAGAACGGTCCCGGCGGCCCCATCGCCCGCAACCTGATGATCCGCGGGCGGACGGTCTACCCGTTCGAGACCTCGGGGAAATCGAAACCGCAGATTCTCTACGACTACCGCTCCGACATCGCGCACGGGGTCATCACGCTCCTGGCGGACGAGTATCAGAAGTCCGAGCACATCGCCTACCAGATGCGGACGACCCGGATCGGGACGGTGAAGTTCGGAAGCCCGTTCGGCGGGCACGACGACATGGTGATGGCGAACGCGATCGCGAACAACGGGCTGCGGCGGTGCGTGGTGCCGGGGTTCGTCGTATGAGCATCGCGGAGCGGATCATGGGGGCGCTGCACGCCTTCTCGGCTCCTGGGCGGCGTAAGTCGCTGGGAAGCCAGCTGGCCTGGGACCGGCTGTTCACGACCGGCATGGACCAGTTCTCGGGGCGAGCGTCCTTGACGCAGCCATTCGCGCAGCACCCGACGGTACACGCGGCGGTCTCGGCGATCTCGTCGGCGATCTCGGCACTACCGAGGGAGATGTTCCCGGATTCCGACCTCAAGCGCGAGAAGCCGATCAAGGATTCGGTGGTGCTGGAGCTTCTGGAAAATCCCGGGAACGATATGGACGGGAACGAGTTGATCGAGGGCACGATCGACTTCATGAAGCTGGAGGGGGATGCCTTCTGGTTCCTGGACGGCGTAGCGCGGCGGACGGCGGCGGGGCCGCAATTCCCGACCCGGATTGAGCTTTGGGAGCCCGGGAAGGTCCGGGCGATTGGCGGCGGGCGCACGGTTGCGACCTGGGAGTACCGGGACGGCAGCGCCGTTTTCACAGCCCCTGCGGCGATGGTGCTCCAGTTCAAGCATTTCAACCCCTACGACCGGATTCGCGGGCTGGCGCCCTTGAGCGCCGCGGCCATCGCGGCCTCGGGCGGGTACAAGGCCCTTCAGTACCAGGAGGCCTTCCTGGACAACAACGCCGTACCTTACGGCGTCCTGACGCCAAAGGAAGGGCAGATCATCCAGCCCGAGGCGATGGTTCGGCTCCGGGACGAGCTCGAAGCCCGGCAGCAGGGCCCCCGCAAGCACGGCCGGATCGGCGCCCTCAACACGATGGTTGAGTTCCTGGAATTGGGGATGTCGCACAAGGACATGGATTTCCCAATGTGGCTCGACGCGGCCTCGGCTTTCATCCTGATGGTTTTCAAGGTGCCGCCTTCGGTTGCGGGGATCCAGAAGGACGCCAATTACAACGAGTCGGTCCATCAGTCGAAGCGGTTCTGGTACAACCACGCGCCGCTGGTCGGCTATTTCGAACGCCGGATCAAGAGCCGGCTGTGCAAGGCGTTCGGAATCGCCGAGACGCTGTACTTCAAGACCGAATCGATCAAGGCGCTGATTGAGGATCAGGAGTCGGTCACGAACCAGGCGCGCAACCTATTCAACATGGGGGTGTCGTTCCGGGACATCAACGAGCGGCTGGAGCTGGGGTATGCCGCGGACGACCGCGCGGCGCGGACCCGCTGGCTGCCGTTTTCGATGGTGAACGCGGACGAGCAGGCGATGGCGCCGGCGAGCGAAGCAGTGGGCGGTCCGAGCAATGGGCCCGGCGGCGGCCAGAACCAGCCGGGCGACGAATCGACCGTCGCGGACGACCCGACCGCCGGCAAGGGCTTCCGGCCGCGGCTGGTGAAATCGGCCCAGGCGAGCCGCGAGTTCGTCCGTGCCGCCAACTGGAAGATGCTCATCGGTAGGGTGCGGGACGAAGAAGGGGCTTACCAGTCCCGCGTGTGGACCCACTTCGGCATCCTGGAGAAAGAGGTCCTGTTCAATCTGCGGGCGAAGCGGAAGGCGGTCGGCGATCCGCTCGTGATCTCGATTGACGATGTCCTGTTCGACAAAGAGAAGGCGGCGCAGGACATCCGGAGGCGCACGGACCCGATCTACAAATCGGCGCTCGTCAAGGGCTACGAGAGCGTCATCCGGGAGCTGGGGATCGATCTCCCGTTTGATCTTCTGACGCCCGAGGTGGAATCCTTTCTGCAACAGAAGCGGTTCGAGATTGCCGATCTCATCGACGGTCCCGCCGAGGATCGGCTTCGGGCAGCGCTCGCGGAAGGCATCCAGGCCGGCGAGAACCTGGAAAAGATCGCGGATCGCGTGGAGGAGGTCTTCGACATCGAGCGCAGCCGGGCGCAGCGCATCGCCCGGACGGAAGTCGCGGAGTCCTTCAACGGCGGACGCTACGAAACCATGAAAGCCGCCGAAGTCGAAAAGCTGGAATGGCTGACGGCCAGGGACAGCCGCGTACGCGACGAGCACATCATCCTGGACGGCGAGATCATCGCGCTCGGCGACAGGTTTTCGAATGGGCTTCTGTACCCGCTGGACCCGGCCGGCCCGCCGGAGCAGATCGTCAACTGCCGGTGCGTCAGTTTGCCGGCCGCATGAGGTGAACATGGAACCGAGCACGGTCACGCCCGATCCCGCCATCACGGCGATCGAAGAAGTTCAGGCACCCATCCGAAAATTCTACGTGGCCGAGACGAAGGCGCTTCGGAACGGCGATGTCGAAGCCTACATCTCAACCGAGAGCGTAGATCGCATGGGCGACATCATCAAGGCGAAGGGATGGGAGCTGGGCGCCTATCGCAAGACCGGCTCGCCGGTTCTGTTCGGCCATGAGTATGGCGTGACGCCCGGCGGCGGCATCGCCCACATCGGGAACGCTGTCGAGATGGAGATCCAGCGTAAGGGACTGTGGAGCGTGACGCGCTTCCACGAGAAGACGCAGCTTTCCAGGGAAGCCGCGATCCTGGCACGCGAAAAGCTGATGCCGGGGTGGTCGGTGGGATTTAGTCCGCTGGACAAGCCCGAGGACCGCATGGTCGATGGAGTCTGGAAGGGCTTCATTTTCAACCGGCAGGAACTCCTCGAATACAGCCTGGTCTCCGTCCCGGCGAACCCGGAGGCGGTGAGCAAGGCAGCCGACATGGCCCGGCGGGGTCTGATCGGCGCGGACATGATCAATCGCATCAACGCGGCTGCCATCTTTGCGGGGCCATCGCCCACGGGCGATGAAGGAATCCGACAGGATGAGCAGGCCATCGTCGAACAGTTCCGGAAGCGGCACGAGGAGCATTTCATCGCGGCCGGATTCACCAAGAGGTAAGAACATGGACGCCAAGGAAGCAATCGAAAAGGGCTTCGCGGACCTCGAAGTCCAGCGCAAGAAGGACCGCGAGGAGCGGGAAACGGCAGAGAAGAAAACGGGCGAGGAGCTGGCCGCTCTGCACGCCAAGCAGAAGAGCACGGACGAATGGGTCTCGAAGGTGGAGGCCCAGGTCAACACGGCCAGGACGCACGGCCCGGGCGACGGCCTTCTGGCCGCCATCCCGGACCAGCTCCGCAAGCACATCGAGTACGCCGAGCGAGCCGGGGTCGCGGAGCCGGTCAAGAAGGTGGCCCTGGGCGCCTGGTGGCAAGCGGCCATCATGTCCAAGGCTGCCGTGATGAGGGGTGAGTCGGCCGAACGCTGGATCAAGCAGCGCGAGGCGATCGAGAAGGGATGGGGCTACGACCCGGCGCTGGCCATCTCCGCAAGGGGAGCGCAGGGCGAAGTCATCGGCGGCGGGGCGAACATCATCGCCACGCCCGTCGAGGCCGAGCTGTACCGGCTCATCCGCGACAACACCGTGATCCGGCCGCTGGCGACCCGGATCGTGATGACGTCGCTGACGCACCAGCTGCCAACCGAGAACGCCAACATCACGGCGTACCTGGTCGCCGAAGCCGCAACGATCACGGACTCGGTGGCGACGACCGGCTTCTCCCAGATCGCCCTGACGGCGAAGAAATTCGCCGGCCTGGCGACGGTCAGCAACGAGCTTCTGGAGGACAACATCATCGGTCTCCAGGAGTACGTGTTCACCGCGATTGCCGAATCCATCGGCATCATCGAGGACCAGGGCGCGGCGGACGGCACGAACTTCACCGGGATCGGAGTCGCCACCAGCGTCAACTCCTTCTCGGCGACGGGCAACACCTCGGGCGGCGACGTGCCGACCTACCCGAACATGGTGAAGCTGATCTTCCTGGCGATTCAGAAGACGAGCCGCCAGAATGCTTACTTCATCATGCACCCGACGGCCTTCCGCGCCGTCGCCGGGATCACGGACACCAACGGCCAGCCGGTGCTCCAGTTCAACAACGTCCCGAACGCCATCCAGGAGCGCGTGCTCGGCTACCCGGTGGCGATCTCCAGCGCGCTCACGCTGGCGAACGCGATCAAGACCAGCTCGACCTCCATCTACTTCGGGCCGCCGACGAAGATCATCTTCGGCGACCTCACGGGGATGGAGTTCATGCTGGATCCGTACGGCCGGATGACCACCTACGAGACTCGGATCAGGGTGGTCAAGAGAACGGGCATCGTGGTGCCCGTTGGTACTTATTTCTCCATCATGCGCGGCGTGATCAACGCTTGAGCTTGATGGAGGTTCAACGGTGGGCGGGTCCAGAGCGCCGGATCCGCCCACCGCACCCAAGAGGAGACGATGAAGATCAAGATGCTCCGCAACAGCGGCGGCAAGGTGGCGGGAAGCGTCCACGACCTGAGCAAGTGGGCGGCGACGAATTTCATCCGCATGCACGCGGCGCGCCGGGTCTGCGAGTTCTGCGGGGAGGCGCCGGCGACTCTCGACGCGCATATCTGCGTGAAGCAGATGCCGGCGGGGATCAACCGCATGATGCAGCGGGGGCAGACGCGATGACCGAGACGCCGAAGACGCTGGCCGAGGAAGCCGAGGTCAACGAGATCCTGCGGAAGAAGACGGGGGTCATGATCGCCATCCCCAACCTCGGCAGCAAGATCGTGACGCCGTTGATGATGTGGATTCAGAGTCTCGATTTCAAGACCATCGACGCGGAGTGCCCGTATTTCTTCAAGGTCTTCATGCCGAACGATCTCCATCCGATCGAGTGGGCGCGGAACCAGTGCGTGCGGGCGTTTCTGGCCGATCCCTACTGGAAGAAGCTATGGTTCGTGGACGCCGACATGAACCCGCCGTTCAACGCGCTCGACCTCCTGGACTTCGACGCCCCGCTGGTATCGGGGATGACCTACATCTGGAGCGGCGAGAAGTTCAGCGATGACGGTTTTTACGTGCCGCCGTTCATGAAGATCAACGCCTTCGACTACCGCCCCGACCATGATGATTTTCGTTCGCGGCTGCCGTCGGCGGACGGCAAGACGTTTGAGTGCGATGCGAGCGGGGCCGCCTGTCTGGTGATTCGGCGGGACGTACTGGAGACGATGCCGGAGCCTTGGTTCCGGTCGCCGCGCGATCCCTACGGGGCCACGTTGCGCGGGGAGGATCTGGACTTCGGGTTGCGGGCCATGAAGCACGGGCACAAGACCCTATACGTACCGCGCGTTCAGTTCGGGCACCTCAAGGAGGCGGACCTGAAGCAGATTTGCACCTACGGGATCGCCACCGGACGGAGCATGTTGCAGGCCCTGGACAAGCTTCCGCCGGAGCAGGTTGTCGGCCGGATCAAAGAAGTGCTCGACAAGATGAATTTCCCCGGAGAACGACCGGCCGAGGTTGAGCGGGCCGGACCGAAGACGCTGGAAGTCATTCAAGGGGGCAGGCGATGAGCAGCACGCGGATCGAGCTTCTGGCCTCAGCGGCGCAGACAGCCACGGCGCAGGGCAGCGGGATCGCGGTGGGGAACCTGAAAGAGCTGGCGATCACGGTGGACGTGACGGTCGCCAGCGGCACGCTGACGCCCTACCTCCAGAGCAGCAACGACGGGGGGACGACGTGGTTCGATCTCATGGCCGAGAGCGTCTGCGTAGTGACCTCCGGCGTCGGGCCGGGTACGACGGGAACGAACGTCCGCAACATCTTCGCGGGCTCCGCAACCACCGTCATGAAGGGTTACGCGAAATACTCCACCTTCGGGGATTACGTCCGGGCCGCCTGGATCATCAGCGGGGCCGGAGCGACGTTCACCTTCGGCGTCAAAGCGGTGGGCAAGAACTGATGGGGCTGCTCACAACCATCGACAAGGTCAAGGAGTTCCTGACCGAGACGTCCGACAAGGACGATCTGCGCCTGACCGCCTGCCTGACGCGGGCTTCGGCGATCATCGAGAAATACTGCCGCCGGACCTTCTTGCAGACGACTTACACGGGCGAGATGTACGACGGCACCGGGACCGATGTGCTCACGCTCAGGCATTTCCCGATTGTCGGGACGCCAACCGTGCTGGAATCCGGGAGCGCGATGGTTGTCGGTACTGATCCGGCGGCCTCGCCGACGCCCGAAGTTCTGGTCTATGCCACGGAAGGCCAGCTGATCCGGAATTTCTACACGTGGTTGCTCTACCGCAATTATTACAAGGTGACCTACAACGCCGGGTTCGCCGCGATCCCGCAGGAGATCGTCGAGGCTGCCATCGAGATGACGCTCATCATGCTGAAGGAAAAGGAACGGGCCGGGCTGGCGCAGCACACGACCGGGGCGGTGACTAGCACCTACATTCGCACGCTGCCCCAGGCGAGTCAGTGGGCGCTCGACCTACACCGCGACCTGACGCTCGGGAGGGCTGCCTGATGCCGGCTGAACTGCGGCTGCGAATCGAGGCCGGTCCCGAGGTCATGGCGGCGCTGGCGGCCCGTAAGGAAGCGGTTGCGGTGGCCGTCAAGCGGGCTCTCTCCGACAGCGTCAACTTGGTGCATCGGAAGATCACGCTCAATCTGACCGGTGCCGTCCTGCGCGTGCAGACGGGGCGTCTACGCCAGTCGATGCAGACGTTCATAGCGGTGGATGGATTAAGCGCGACCGTTGGGACAAACGTTGAATACGCCCGCATCCACGAGTTCGGCGGCACGACTCGGCCGCATGAGATTCGCCCAAGAGGGATCGCCTTGGCCTGGCCTATGGCGTTCATAGGATTTGGCGCGGCGAAGATGACGAAGAGCGGACGGTTGGCGAAGCGTCAACCCAAGGGCGCGCGCATTCAGTTCGCTAAAGTCGTGCATCATCCGGGCGCGGTCGTGCCTGCCCGTCCGTACATGCGGCCCGCTCTTGAGGACAGCCGCGGCGACATCGAGAGGTTCTTCGTGAGCCGCATCCTGGCCGCGCTCAGGAGGAGAGACTGATGCCCGGGCCCCGCGAACTAGCGCTCTCCAAAGTCGCCGCCCAGTTGGCGAAGATCCGGGTCGAGAACGGGTATGCCAACGACATCGGCCGTGTCTTCCGGCTGGACTTCAAGGTGGACATGCTAACCGAAGGCGAACTCCCGGCCGCCTTCGTCCTGCCGCCCCTTCAGGGGGGCCGCTTGGAGGCGCTGGATGCCGCCGGCTACATCTACCGCTGGCCGCTGACCTGCGGGGTCATCATGAAGCGGACGCCAACGGATGCCAAGGACGATCAGCGCGAGACCGACATGGAGAGCCTGGTCAACGATCTGTGGCGGGCGCTTCTGGAAGACGCGACGTTCGGGACCAGCGCCGTCTCTGGCATCAAGGACAGCGTGCTCTCGGACGGTCCCTACCTCTTCGACCCCGACCTCGGCGTCGGCCTCTACAACTGCACGTTGCAGGTGGATCTCGTCTTCCAAAGGAGCGACCTATGAAGGCAATCCTCCAGCTTGAGGGCCCGGGATGGGGTGGAGGGAACTCAACATCCGTTTCGCTCGGTGTGCATCCCTTCGTGCGCCACTTCAAGCGCGGCGAGATCGTCAGCGTGGATTGTCCGAAGGGAAGCGAAGAAGAGAGAGAGTGGCAGACTCGAATCGACCATGACATGTGCCGGATTCTTCCCGGCCCAGGAGCGCCGTTGAAACCGGCGGCATAGGAGAATCAGATGGCTGGAACCGCTGGAAATATTCTCGTCGGCGCACCGGCGACTTTCAAGATCGCGGCCTATCTCACGGCCAAGGCGGTGAGCCTGACGTACGTCGATGTCGGGTTCACGGATGGCGGGGTTACCTTCGACCCGAAGACGGAGCTTCACTTGGTCGCCATGGATCAGTACCTCGGCAACCTGGCCGCTATCCCGAAGGCCCGCGATCTCGAAATCAAGGTCAAATTCGGCGAGGCCACGCTGACCAACCTGAACTACGCCCTGGCGCAGCCGGCCGGCAACCTGAGCGGTACGACCGCGCAGTTCTACGACGCCTCGGCCGCCGAGATTTACTACCAGCTCCAGGTGGTCGGCAAGGGGAACGGGGCGCTCGCCGCGCGGACCATGACCGTCTGGAGGGCCTACGTGAAGGACATCGGCTCCATCATGTTCAAGAAGGACGCCACCCAGGAGCACGACATGACTTTCGGTGTGTGCGAGGAAACCACGGGCGGAACGACGTCATCCTTCATGCGTTTCATCGACACGTAATCATGAAGACCGTCCGCGTCCGGCTCTGGAAGCCGCTGCCTCCATTCTCGAAGTCCGTCACGGTAGGCCAGATCACCGTGGCGGGCTTCCTGGAACTCCTGCGTCTGCTCGTCACGAAGGCTGCCGCCGTTCGAGTTGCCGCCGGCCGCGATCTCTCGCCGGAGGAACTGATCCGCGAGCTGCGCGAGCCCGAGTTCAACGCTCTGGCCGATTCCGTCTGCAAGGGGCAGGAGGTCGGCTTCTTCTCGGGCTGGCTGTCCCTTCGGAACGTCCGCGCCCTCTACGCCGCGTCCTTCAAGGTGAACAACTGGCAGCGCATCTTCTCGTGCGTGGACTGGACGGGCACGAAGAAGAAACGGAAGGGATCCCTAGTCGGCGACATCCAGGCCATGTGCCTGATCTTCCGCGGTCTCGATCCGATGGTGATCCAAAACGAGTGGCCTATGGAGGATTTCCTATCCTTCATCGACGCCATGAATCTCCAGGTCGAAGAAGAAGAGCAGCCGATGTCCGCGCAGATGCTCGGCATGATTCCGGGCGTTGAGATCATCCACTGAGAGGCTTCTGATGGCCGGTGAGAATCTAGAACTTAAAATCGTCATCGACACGCTCCTGCAAGCCAAGGGCTTCGAGGAAGCGCAGGCCGGCCTTGCCGCACTCACCAGCAAGACAAACGAATCAGCCGGTGGCGCCACGAAGGCAAGCGCCGCGCAGAAGGGACTCGCGAAGGACCTCGGTGGCAGCCGCGGCGCCGTCGCCGATCTGACCCGTGTCCTGCTGATGAACATTGGGGTCACCGGCGCCGCGGGCAACGTCGCCAGGACGGCCGGGCTCTCGATGACTGCGCTGGCCGGCGCCGTGAGTCCGCTCATGCTCGGTGCGACCGCGCTGGTTGCCGCTGTCGCGGTTCTCATACCGAAGCTAATCGAGTGGGCTGGGGCCGGCGACAAGCTCAACGAGGAGAATCGGAGGATCATCGAATCGGTCGCCAGCCTGTCGGAACATCTCCAGTCTCTCATAGAGGAAGTGCCTGGTATTTCCAGGGCCTTCCGGGAATGGGCGGCGGCGGTTCGTCAAGTCGCCCTGGATCAAGAGGCCATAAAAATTGAGAAACTGTTTCATGAAATGAAGAAGTTGAACGAGGAAGTCAACAAGGCCCCTGGTTTCTGGCAGCGTCTCATGGTGTCAATCCAACATCCGATCTCACAGTTCCAGGTGTGGGAAGGGATCCTGGCTGACCACACCGCAGCGGTAAAGACCAACAAGAACGCGATTGCCGCGCTGCTTCAGGAAGTTTATGCACGCTCTGAGGCGATCAGCAAAAATATTACCCTTCAGGAGATGGAAAACCGGGCGACGAAGGCCGGTGAGATGGCTAAGAAAGGTCTGCGGATCTCTGAGGAAGCCTATACCAAGGCCATCAAGCAATGGGAATTTGCCGAACGTTCCGCCGCCATCGCGCGCGACAAGCAGAAAAAACAGGAGACCGAAGAGATCGCCCGCGAGACCAAGATTATTCAACTCCTGAAGCAAGAGGCCGACGCAAAGAGAGAAGCGGCCAAGGTTGCCACGGAAGCTGCTGCGGATCAGGTCGATTCAGAAAACGAACTCGCACAACGAAGCGCAGACATCAAGAAGCAAGCCATCGCTATGGGCCTGGCGGCGGTCTCTTCGGCGTTCGCGCAAAACAAGGCCATGGCGATTGCCGCGGCGATCGCTGATACATATGCCGCGGCGACCGCGGCTCTCGGTATGAAGCCGTGGACCCCGGCCAACTATGCCTTTGCCGCCGCAGTCATAGCGCAGGGATTGGCGAACATCGCCAACATCCGCAAGGCGCAGCCCGGCTTCGACGATCCATTCTCCGACATGCTGGCGTCGAAGCTGGGCCGGAAGTCGGCGGCGGATTTCGTCGAGCATTTCGGGACCGGCTTCCGCGAAGGCATGGGCGGCGGGCGCGGCGGCTCCGTTGTCAGTCAGACCACCATCAACCGCGGCACCACCATGCATGTGACCGCGAACGGCGTCATCGGCAGCCGCACCGCCTTCCGCGACTGGCTGGAGCGCGAGATGACGCTGGCGGAGCGGGTGCGCCGCAGGAAGAGTATCTGATGGCGCCGGCGGCGACCGACTTCGCGGTGGAGATTCTGAAGGTTGCGCCCGGGACCACACTGGGGCCGCTGGACCTGGTCACTGTCACCGACCGCACCTCCATCGAAGACATCGGCACGATCAATCGGGCCGTGGACCGCGACCTTCTGAACTTCAAGACCGGGGATGTCACGCTGGGATTCTGGAACGCGGACGGCTTCATGACGGACCTGTTCGCGTTGTTCGGCGTCACCGACCGCTGGCAGCTTCGGATCTTCCGGCGTGGCGCCATCCAATTCTGGGGCGTCATCATCGGCCAGGGGAGTATCCACTTCGACAAGAAAGAGAAGACCTGCGAGATCACGGCCTACGGGCTGACCCGGATGCTGAACGACGTGAGCGCGGAGAGCGTAAAGCGCGGGGAGTTCTCGGGCCTGACCGTCACGACTGCTACGGCAGGCGCAAGCACGCTGACCATGTCATCGACTGCATTGCTGCTGACGGGGGATGTGATGCACTTGATCGATACGGCCCAGGCCAAGAACGAGGATGTCACGGTGAAATTGGTTACATCGGCGACCGTCGTATCGCTTGCCGCCGCGCTTGTTAACACTTACGCCGGCGGATCTCCGATCACGGTTGAAACACCATTCTATCGCTACAAGACGATCCGTTTCCTTGTCGAAGAGCTTTTAGAGGCGGCCGGGGTGCCGCTGGCGGACTACCGAATGTCGAAGTCGCAATTTCGGAACATCGGCCCGGTCCCGCTGGCGCACGGCGGACTATCCTCAACGAAGACCATCATCTCCGGCGGTTGTGAACGGATCGTATCAAGCCAGAAACGTAATTACGCAATCCTGGACACTCTTGGCGTCTATTACCAGCCGGTTGATTCCCCCGATGCGGACTGGGTTCTAGAGGATGCAACCTTGCGGCCGTGGATCGACTGGAGCAGATACCGAACGCAGGTTCAGGGTCCGCCAGCCGTCATTTTGCGCGCCCCGGATGCTGTCGGAGTTGCCGCCTCGGAAGCTTTCGCTCTTGCCGTGGACGATCGGACAGCGACTAGGATGATCTATCGTTTCAACGCGGCAACATCGGCGCTCGAATCGAATACTACGACTGACGGAACAACCTGGACAGGGTGGGTCAACGTTGTTGCGCTGGCGGGCGACACCGTTGATACCGGCTGCGAGTTCGATCCAGTGAGGAACCTGGTTTATGTGACCAGCGGCGTCAGCGGCACGGGCACCTGGAGAGCGGTCGTCCGGGACATTGGCGGTGCTTCCACGACAGTGCTGAGCGCGGCCGATCCAAGCGGTCCAGGTTACCACGGATTCCGCTACATCCCGGAGAAGGATTACGTTCTGGCGCTTTACGGAAGCTGGCTCACTTTGGGCGCTTTTTCCCCAACGGGCTTCCCCGGGGCGGCCTGTCAAATCGCCGCATTACGCGGGACATCTGTTCTGTGGACGAGAGCCCTGCCGGCGGCAAACCACATCGGCAGCAACGCAGGAGCCTTTGCAGGAGCCGATCGTGCGGCTGCGGGCTCAACACTTCTAGGCAATACCTTCTGCTCGATGCACGGCGCCCGCTACATCAACGGCACGATTTACTTTGTTGCCTACATCAATGGCAAGGCTACTCTCGTCTGGAGCGCTGACGAATTTGTGACGGTAAATTACAAATCGCTTGGCGGCGCCAGCTCAAGTCTTGCCTCTTTTCACCCGGCGCGCGTGGCCGATGCTTATTACGCCTGGACTTACACTACCGCCAATCAGGCAAATGCAGCGGATAAACTTTATCTGGTCGGGGCTCCGTTCTACGCGGGGGTTATAGCCTATGCCGACTTCGAGGGGAAATCCTGCGCGGAAGCCCTCAAAGATTTGGCCGTCCTCAGCGATGCCCTCTTCTGGGTCGATGATTCGGCGCAGGCGCACTTCGTGGCGCGCGACCTCTACGACCCTGGAGCGGTGCAGCCGCTCGACGGCGATCCGGATGCGGCATCCCGCCGTGACATGGACCGGACGGAAGACGTCATCTGGGAAGAGTCGGTATCCTACGTCGAAGTCTCCGGCGGTGGATTTTCTGCGGTCAGCGGCGAGAACGATTTTGCGGCCTCCGGCATTTCACTGGATAGCGCCCTGATCCCGAATGAAGCCTTCGCGCAGGCGCTGGCCGATGCCTTCTATGATTTCTACGGCCGCCGCCGCGCCTTCATCGAAATGAACGTGCGCGACCCGGACGGCACGATTTACCAGCCGCTCGACCGAAAGACGCTGGACGGCATCCGTTACCTGGTTTACGAGTCGGATCACAATCTGGCCGAAGACGAAGTATCCTTGAAGCTCCTGGAGGATGCCTGATGCCGAAGATGAATCCGGGAGATGGTGGCGGGGGCGGGAGCGGCAGCAGCACGTCTGTTCCGCAGAGCGGGATCACGCTGCAAGGGAATGTCGAGCTAGTCGCTTTCCCGGGAGTCCAGATCACCGTCATACCAGAGCAGAACCGGATCGAGTTGCGGCCGGGATTCTCGGATGAAGTCCACGGTGACATCATGTTCCGCGGCGCCACCGTCTGGCAGCGGCTCGCGGCCGGGACGGCTGGCTACAAATTGCAAACGAATGGACC